>MDSX01007266.1_pt1 | contig 18265 bp, 28 predicted proteins | sample 811141 | NCBI WGS metagenome assembly MDSX01 (sample SAMN05326642, study PRJNA326480) | marine metagenome | isolation source: seawater | place: Atlantic Ocean: South East | collected 2010 | reverse complement strand
TAACGCTCACAACTTCCCTCTAGATCTAGCAGCTGGTGAGTCTTTACCAGTAGCTCTAGTTGCTCCTGCAGTAGCAGCGTAATTAGTAATCTAAATCTAATAGGTTAGGTAACAAAAAACCCGATTCAGTATTTATACTGAATCGGGTTTTATTTTATGCTTTTTTTAGGCTTTTGGATAGCTTTGTAAATAGCGGGAAACGGATTTGAACCATTGACCTTCGGGTTATGAGCCCGACGAGCTACCAAACTGCTCTACCCCGCGAATTGAACACTGTAGAAAAATATAACACTACAGTGTCTTAATTGTCAATTAATTTTATGCCTCTTAATACATAGAGAAGCGCTTCTAGAACGAGTATTTAAAATGGCTTCGAATTTAAAATTTACCAATTCTAGTGTTACAATCAATAGTATTAATAATTTTATGTTTTATTAAAAAAGGCGATCTCAGTTATTCGATTTTTTCTTTTTTGTAAAAAGTTTATAAATTCAAAACTTAGGTTTATGACAGCATCATTTTTACCTCCAATTTTAACGCCAATTGTTACACTGGTTTTTCCCGGTCTTTGCTTTGCTCTGTTCTTTGTTCTTATCGAACAAGAGGAAGTGGCTTAAAATTAATTAAAAGGTTCCTTTTTAATAATAAATATATTAAAAATGGACCTTTTAACGCACAATTTTTAAAATATTAATTTTTTAATTTAATGGACGTACAATCAGCTTTAGATAACTTAATATTTTTGATTCTATTGTTAGTAACCATAAGTTATTGGGCAAGTATTATATATACAGGTTTTAAACCTTTATCCAAATTAAGTTTCTACGGTACCATACTTGCAAATTCCTTAATTTTTTGCCTGTTAGGTTTACGTTGGTTAAATTATGGTTATTTCCCTTTAAGTAATTTATATGAATCTTTACTTTTTCTGGCTTGGGGAATTACTTTTACTACAATATTACTCGAATACAAGACCCGAACTCCAATTATAGGTTCGATAAGTAACCCTATATCACTTTTTATTATGGGGTTTGCCGGACTATCTTTGCCTGAAAGTATGCAAGCACCATCTCCACTTGTTCCTGCTTTAAAATCCAATTGGCTTATGATGCATGTAACAGTAATGATGCTAAGTTATGCTAGCTTAATTTTAGGTTCGCTACTTGGTATTCTTTTCTTAATTCTTGCAAATGGGCGAAATGACGATATCGTTTTACAAGGCAACTCCTTTGGTACCAATTTTGCGAAAGCTGATTTGCAAAATACAGCTTTCTATAAAGAAGAACCCTTGGAGGAATATTCGGCTTTAATCCTTGAAGAAGGAAATAAACAATCAGAAGTACGTGGGACCCGTTTAGGTTTATTGGAAAGTATTGATAACCTTAGTTACCGGACAATAAGTTTTGGATTTCCTTTACTTACAATTGGTATTATTGCCGGTTCCGTTTGGGCTAACGAAGCATGGGGCGCTTATTGGAGTTGGGACCCTAAAGAGACCTGGGCTTTAATCACTTGGTTAGTTTTTGCTTCTTATTTACATGCCCGCATTACAAAATCGTGGCAGGGTAAAAAACCTGCAATAATTGCCTCCGTTGGTTTTATTGTGGTTTGGATTTGTTACCTTGGTGTTAATTTCTTGGGTAAAGGGTTACACACATATGGACAAATGTTATAAGACGTATTTATTAGCAAAAAATAAAAATAGCTTTAAATGAAAATTTAAAGCTATTTTTATTTTTTTCTTAAAACTTTCGTAATAAAAGCTCTAATCTGAAAACCCTGTAAAGTAGGTAAAACTTAAACGTAAAGTTGTCGGCCTAAACCTATTGCTAAAATCGCTGCTGTTAAAGCAACCATAAGAGCGGTGAAAATTTGCATATCTGTAATCATTCTACCTTGGACCTTAAGTTTTTATCAAATTATATTCTAATTTAGAAATTATTTCGTGCGACTTAGTGCAATTTGAAGAATACTATCTTTCTAAATATAAAGTTCTTCGAGCCGTATCGTTAGTTTATTTTTTCTTTTAACTTCCAAGTTTAAACGCGTCTACAATTAGCCCATAGACTAAGCCAATTTTAAAAAAATTTAGAGAATCCAATAAAATAACTGTGTACGACTTATTAATCGTAGCGTACCTTTCTTTACTTGTTAATGAATAATAAAAATTATTAAACGCTTCAATATTTGCTACAACAAGAGAAGCTCCGACAACGGCCCATTCACTAAATTCACCTAAACTCGTATCAATAATACTAGATGCTAAGAATCCAGCAAAAAGATTAATTAAATTAAAAATCATTATTGGGACTTACACTTTTTATAAATAAAAATATCCGTATGTGCGTATTGGTGAAAAAATTGACTCCTATATACCTATTAATAAAAACAATGATTTTATTGCAAAATAATTAATTTCTTTATCGGTGGGTGAAAGATTATAATTATCATTTTTCGTCAAAAAATAACGGTTATAGATATAATTAAACTTTCTTAAATATTTTTGTAATAAAATTGTATGGTCATCTAAACTCCCGCTTTTTGTTAGAGGATTTGAAACTAAAGGTTCTGTAGTTCTAAAAGGTTCCAGTAAGTTATAAGCAAATTGGCGCAAGTAACTTTCATTTAAAAGGTTATAAAGGTCTTTAAAATTTTCTTTATTACTTAAAAGATAACTTTCACCATTTATACAATAAATATCGTTTTTTAAATTTATGTTTTTAAAGAGTTCGTTGCTTGGTGCTAAAGTAAAAAGGCTGCAAAGAATAAGATCGATATCTACATCTACATTTGACAATGCTTTATTTACAGAGATATTTTGTTTAAACATGAATATTATTTAGAACAACCTGGCTTTATGGACCTCATCCTAAACATCTGTTAGTAGGCTCTATTTGAATTTTACCATGGCATGACGTCTTTATTTCTCAGATTTCATGTTTAAATGTGTGAAAAAAAATATGTAATACTTTTTATAAAATTGGAATTTTATAAAAAGTATTACATATTTTTCTAAAAAAGTAGAAAAAGTTTGCTAGCAATTAGTAGTAAATTTTACCACCACCCCATTTCTCGTTAACCACTTTCGGTTGCAGAAGAATGTGACCAGCAATAGCAAAAAGATCTTCATCCGTTAAAGAACGCATCTTTGGAAAGATATCAGCACTCTTAATACTAGGGTGTACCTCAGAGATCGCATCAAGACCATCGTAACTCATTGGGTCTTTGATGTAACTTACAAGATTAGTAATGTTGTCTCGTGTTGGTGTCGCTAAACTTAACGATTCTGTATCTAAACCTACGTTCGGGTTTGTTTTTGTAAGTCCACCAACGTGACATGTACCACAAGCATTGTTAAATAAACGCTTACCACGCTTTACCTGTTCCGGAGTAAGAATTACAGTGTTACCCTTGGCATCAAGTGTTACAGTTCGTGTGTCTTCGTCTAGCTCTAGAGCGCTTACTGGACTCAAGTTACCCGCGAAGAAAAGAGAAGCAGCGAAGCTTCCTACTAAAATCTTATTTTTAAACATAGTAGTCTAATTTTATAATTTTGATAATCAAATAATAGTGTAGTAAATCTGCTTATTTAAATTATAGTTTCTTCAGTTAAATATTATTCACTGAAATAACCTATAAACTTTTGATTAAACACTTTAGTTATCGAAAGTTTGTTTTCCAGTAAATTTAACATTAACTGGGTTAGGGTTTTTACCAATAGAGTAACCAACGTTACCAACACCAATACGACCCTCGTTTACTTTTTCAGGGAATACACCATCTTTAGGGTGTAAATATTGAACTTCGCTGTTTGGGAAAATTCTATAGATTTTGAAGTCACTAATTTTAAAGAGAGTTCGAAGTTGCGTACCAAGTGCAAGACACTGCTCCTTTTTAGCAAGGTATAAAAGGTTTTCACCACTTTGCATGATTGCAGCACCACATGTTGGCATTTCAAAAACTTGCTCTTTTTTACTAGTCCAAGTAATTGCATACTTCTCTTCAGTTTCGGCAGCTCTTAACCAGCCTCCAGTACTACCACCAAAAGTTGGTGAAGGGATTTGTAAGTTTAATACGTCTGTCATATTTATTTAAAATATCCATTTAAAACTCCGTTGATTTATGCGAAAGCTTAAAATCAAGAGTATAGATAATATTATATACTAGATTAGTAAATTTTATTATTTAAGACGGATGAAATTGGGCCGAGTTGGATTTGAACCAACGTAAGCTATGCTAACGGATTTACAATCCGTCCCCATTAACCACTCGGGCATCGACCCATTACAATAATTATTGTAACATGATATGTCTTTATATACAACTTTTACTCTAAAACTTTTATAAGAATTAGAGTAAAAGTTGTTTAATTAGTTAATCCTTATTTTTCCGTCGAAAAATCTGTTTCAATTACGTCATCTTCCCCTGATTCAGGTTTGTTTTCGCCACTGTAAACTTTTTCGCCAACTTCCATAACAGCTTTTTTCACACTTTCCATTAGCTCCTTCATGCTGGCATAATCATCTTTTTTACTTGCCTCTTCAAGCTCCGTTACTAAATTTTCGATTTTTTGCTTTTCTTCAGGTGTGCACGTAGCTTCAAGTTGTTCCAGCTGTTTTCTAGTTTGGTAACATAAAGCTTCGGACTGATTTTTAATTTCAATTTGTTCCGATTTTTCTTTGTCTGCAACAGCATTCGCTTCTGCATCTTGAACCATACGTTCAACTTCATCTTTCGGAAGTGTAGATGCACCACTAATTGTAATGGATTGTTGCTTGTTAGTTGCTTTGTCTTTTGCAGTTACTGAAAGAATACCATTTGCATCAATATCGAAAGTTACCTCAATTTGAGGAACTCCACGTGCAGCAGGTGCTATGCCATCTAACCTAAAAGTACCTAAGCTCTTATTGTCTTTTGCCAATTCTCGTTCACCCTGTAGAACATGAATTTCTACATTTGGTTGGTTATCAACAGCGGTTGAGAAAGTTTCAGACTTTTTCGTCGGTATAATTGTATTTCGCGGTGTAATTTTCGTTGTAATACCACCTAATGTTTCAACACCTAATGACAGTGGTGTTACATCTAACAGTAAAATGTCTTTAACTTCACCTCCTAGTACACCGGCTTGAACAGCAGCTCCAACTGCAACAACTTCATCAGGGTTAACAGTTTGGTTAGGCGTTTTACCTAAGATATCCTCAACAAGTTTTTGAACAGCAGGTATTCTAGTGGAACCACCAACAAGAACGTTCTGGTCAATTGCAGCCGAATTTAATTCGGCATCTTTTAACGAATTCTCTATAGGTGTTCTACAACGATCGATTAAATCGGAACAAAGTTCTTCGAATTGTGCTCTTGTTAAATCTTTTTCAAGGTGCTTAGGACCTTCTGGTGTTACGCTTATAAAAGGTAGGTTGATTGAACTTTGTGTTAAAGTAGATAATTCAATCTTCGCTTTTTCAGCGGCTTCTGTTAATCGTTGTAAAGCTTGGCTGTCTTCTGTTAGATCTATGCCTTCTTGATCTTTAAATGCTTTAACGAGCCATTGTACAATTTTTTCGTCAAAATCATCGCCTCCCAAATGTGTATCCCCAGATGTGGCTAATACTTCAAATACGCCATCTCCAACTTCTAAGATTGAAACGTCAAATGTACCCCCACCAAGATCGAAAACTAAAATTGTTTCATTATCTTTTTTATCTAATCCATATGACAATGAAGCAGCCGTTGGTTCGTTAATGATTCGTAAAACTTCTAAACCAGCAATTTTACCAGCATCTTTAGTTGCTTGCCTTTGAGAATCATTAAAATAAGCTGGTACTGTAATAACAGCTTGTTTAACAGTTTCACCTAAATATTTTGAAGCGTCATCTGCTAATTTACGCAATATCTGAGCCGATAATTCTTCAGCAGCAAATTGCTTGCTTAATGCAGGGCAGTCAAGTTTTATAATGTCTTCTGTTTGCAATACTTTATAAGATACTTGGCGAAGTTCTTCGTTTACTTCACTTGTTTTACGTCCAATAAAGCGCTTAATCGAGTAAAAAGTGTTTTCGGGATTTATCACTGCTTGACGCTTTGCAATTTGCCCAACTAGCAAATCCCCTTTTTTTGTGTACGCAACTACAGATGGTGTTGTTCGTTCCCCTTCAGCGTTTGTAATAACTTCGGGTTTACCACCTTCCATAACAGCTACTACTGAATTTGTAGTGCCAAGGTCAATACCAATAACTTTAACCATAATTATCTGTATTCTTTTCGTAAGATTATTCTTGTTTTGTTTCCTATTTTAAAACTATAGGTTACATCTCTAATTTTAAATTTTCTATAAACAATATAAAAGGGGTATTTACCGTAGAAAATCTTACTGTATTTCTTGATCTATATTTTTAATTCTTGAATAAACAATGGAATCGTTATTTTACCTTATTTTAAAGTTGTGAACATAGACATAATGCATTGCCTTAAAGTATACTGAATCTAAATGTATGACTAATAGTTAGGCATATAAGCAAAATTTTTTAAAAATTGCATTAATACAAAATTCAATCTAACAACACAGTTAATTCTATGCAGGCCGGACTATTTGCCAAAAAGGTTGGAATGACCCAAATATTTGATGAAGCAGGAAAAGTACTTCCTGTGACAATTCTCAAGACGGGGTTATGTCAGGTAAGCCAAATTAAAACTACAAGTACGGATGGTTACAACGCTATTCAGGTTGCTTATGGTGAAAAAGCGTTAGAAAAAACTAATAAACCCATAAGAGGTCATTTAAAGAAAGTAGGGGACCAAGGATTTAGATCCTTTGGTGAATTTCATGTAAAATCACCTGAGGAATTTGAATTAGGCCAAATTATTGCCTCTGATACTTTCTCTGTAGGCCAAAAGGTCCGAATCACAGGGAAAAGCATCGGTAAAGGCTTCCAGGGCAACCAAAAACGTCATAACTTTAGTAGAGGTCCTATGACACACGGTTCTAAGAACCACAGGTTGCCAGGAAGTATTGGTGCGGGAACTACACCTGGGCGTGTTTATCCCGGAAAAAAGATGGCTGGTCAACTTGGTGGTAAAACGGTAACTCTTAAAAATACTGAAGTCCTTTACATAAACGCAGAAGAAAATATTTTAGTTCTAAAAGGTTCAGTACCTGGTAAGAAAAATGCTGTATTAAAAATTCAGCCACAAAAATATTAGTTTTAAAATTAGTTCAGCATTATTTTTATGTCTTACGTTAATCAAAGAGACATACTCAGTCTCGTAAAATATCCTATTCTTACTGAGAAGACTATACGGTTAATTGAACAAAATCAATATAGTTTTGCAATCGATCCTAAAGCAAATAAAGTGGATTTAAAGCAGGCTATCGAGCAATTGTTTGATGTGAAAGTTATTTCCGTGAATACTTCTTTATTACCATTAAGAAAGCGTCGAGTAGGTAAGTTCATAGGAAAAAAAGCTCGTTATAAAAGAGCAATAGTAAAATTAGCACCTGAAGATTCTATTTCTTTATTTGAAGAAGAATAATCAGTTGCAGCTAAATTTTAGACGTCCTTAAATAGTAAATATTATTTTTATATGGCAATTCGTCTATATCGGGCTTACAGCCCAGGTACACGTACAAAATCGGTGTCATATTTTGATGATTTATCACAAGTTAAATCAGAAAAAAGTCTGACAGTCGGTAAAAAAGCTTGCAGCGGCCGAAATAATCGTGGTGTTATTACTGTTAAAGGCCGTGGTGGCGGGCATAAAAGAAAATATCGTATATTAGATTTTCATCGAAAATCAACTATCGTTGCTAAAGTAGCTAGTATCGAATACGATCCAAACAGGAATGCAAGAATCGCCTTGTTACATTACCAAGATGGTTCTAAGAAGTATATTATTTCTCCGCGTTCTTTAAAAGTTGGAATGGAGATATATTCTGGAATTGATGCTCCTATTAAAGTAGGAAATGCAATGCCATTAGAATTAATTCCTTTAGGTAGCATTATTCACAATGTTGAATTAACGCTAGGTAAAGGGGGTCAATTAGCCCGCGCCGCTGGAACTTATGCGCAATTAATTGCTAAAGAAGGCGATTTTGTAACTTTAAAATTACCTTCAAATGAAGTTCGTTTAGTAAACAAAAAATGTTACGCTACTTTAGGCCAAGTCGGGAATATTGATAGCATTAATATTACCCTTGGAAAAGCTGGTCGAAGCCGTTGGCTTGGTAAAAAGCCTAAAGTTCGAGGTGTTGTAAAGAACCCAATCGATCACCCGCACGGTGGTGGAGAAGGTCGATCACCAATTGGTCGTGCAAAACCTGTAACACCTTGGGGTAAACCTGCTTTAGGTATTAAAACGCGTAATCAAACGAAATCAAGTAGCAAATATATTTTACGTTCACGACGTTAAATAGTTATTAAAGACAACTTATAAATTTACATTTCTTAAGATGCCACGTTCCTTAAAAAAAGGGCCTTTTGTTGCTTCTCATGTTTTCAAAATGGTTGAACAAATGAACGCCAATGGAAAAAAAGATATAATTACAACCTGGTCTCGTTCTACAACAATTCTTCCGAATATGATTGGGCATACGTTCGCTGTTTATAATGGGCGTCAACATATTCCAGTATTTGTTTCAGATCAGATGATTGGACATAAACTTGGTGAATTTGCCCCTACTCGAACGTTTCGTTCACACGTAAAAAAAGATAAGAAAGGAAAACGTTAATTAAAACGTATGGAAAACTTACAAAAAAACGAAATTCGGGCAGTTTCTAAATATGTTCGAGTGTCTCCTAGTAAAGTTCGTCGTGTTCTTAGACAAATACAAGGAAAGACATATCCAGAAGCTTTAACACTTCTTGAATTTATGCCATATTCTTCTTGTGCTCCAGTTATAAAAGCATTACGTTCAGCTACCGCAAATGCAAAAAACAATTTAAATTTAAATGAAACTGACTTGGTTGTTAAGTCAGCTTTTGCAGATCAAGGACCTACGCTAAAACGTATCCGTCCAAGAGCCCAAGGTAGAGCTTTCAAAATTTTAAAAAAGACATCACACATAACAATCGTTATGGAAAATTAACAAAACTAAAATTTGATGAGGATTTAGTTCGTGGGACAAAAAACACATCCAACCGGTTTTCGAACTGGTATTAATAAGAAGCACAGTGCAACTTGGTTTGCTAATTATGGTGCCTATAGTGAAGTTCTAAAAGAAGATTATAAAATACGAAAGTTTTTTGAAAAAGAGTTTGAATCTGTTTACAGTAAAGCAGGAATCGCTAAATTAGAAATTCAGCGTAAAGTCAACCAGCTTGAATTAGTAATTCATGCCGCACGACCAAAAGCCATTACGGCTGATACTGAAAACAGTAGTTTAATTACAAACTTAAAAGATAATCTTACAAGTTTAGTAAACGGTTCGAAGCAAATTCGAATAAAAGTTTTACAAATTACTCGAAGTGAAAATGAAAGTTCGCTAGTTGCAAGATCAATAGCGGATCAACTTGAAAAGCGAGTTGCTTTTAGAAAAGCAATCCGCCAAACTACACAGATGCTACAAAGAAGCGGTGTAAAAGGTTTTAAGATACAAGTTGCTGGTAGATTAAACGGTGCCGAGATTGCTCGTGCAGAATGGGCTCGTGAAGGGCGTGTTCCTCTTCAAACTATTAGAGCCGATATTAGTTATGCAACCCAGCGAGCAAATACCGTATACGGTGTATTAGGTATTAAAGTTTGGATTTTTAACAAAGAAATCTATTAATTTAATTAATTTATCAATTTGATATGTTACTCCCTAAAAGAACAAAATTCCGTAGGCATCACCGTGGAAGACTAAGAGGGGTTTCAAAAGCCAATACTATAGTCTTTGGAGATTATGGTCTACAAGCTCAAGAACCTGTTTGGCTTACTTCGCGACAAATTGAAGCTACGCGACGTAGTTTAACGCGATATGTACGTCGTACAGGAAAAATTTGGATTCGAATTTTTCCTGATAAACCTATTACAGAACGTGCGGCGGAATCAAGAATGGGTGCCGGTAAAGGTACCGTTGCTTACTGGGTTGCTGTAGTAAAACCAGGTGCGGTACTTTTTGAAATCAATGGTTTAAGTAAAGAGATGGCTTTTAAAGTTTTAAAGTTAGCTGCTTACAAGTTACCAATTAAAACCAAAATCTTAACAAAAATATAAACTACAAAACGATTTATTTTGTTTGTTTAAAGTTAATAAAATATGGCCGTAAAAGAAAAAATAGGTATCGTTGTTAGTGACAAAATGAAAGATACTCGTATCGTTGCTGTTAATGATCGAGTTACTCATAAAAAGTACAAAAAAGTTATCACAAGAACGAAACGTTACGCTGTTCACGATTCAACAATAAATGCTTCTATTGGAGATCAAGTTCGTATTCGTGAAACTAAGCCAATTAGCAAAACGAAAAATTGGGTCTTAATTAGTGTTTTAAGAAAATCTGCAACATAAAAAATGATACAACCTCAAACTTGTTTAAGAGTAGCAGACAACAGCGGTGCTAAAAATCTGATGTGTATTAAAGTTCTTGGCAGTAATAGACGATATGGAAGTGTTGGTGATGTTATCATCGGCGTTGTTAAAGACGCTACACCAAACCTTACAGTAAAACGCTCAGATATAGTCCGCGCAGTTGTTGTTAGAACGAAGCAATCCATCCGACGAAAGGATGGTTCGCGACTTCGTTTTGATGATAATGCCTCTGTTATTATTAACAAAGAAAACAATCCCCGTGGAACACGAGTTTTTGGTCCTATTGCGCGAGAACTTAAAGAAAAAGGTTTTACTAAAATCGTTTCTTTAGCCCCTGAAGTTCTTTAATAAAAGGTTTAAAAATTACTCACCTGAAATCCATAAACTATGAAATTAGATTTAAAAGGTTTATATAAGCAAACAATTGTTCCTTCGATGATAGAAGAGTTTGGTTATAAAAATATCGAACAAGTCCCTAAACTTGTTAAAATAACCGTCAATCGCGGTATCGGGGAAGCTTCAAAAAATTCTAAAGAATTAGACGCCAGCGTCGAAGAGATGAGTTTAATTTTGGGACAAAAACCAATAATTAATAAAGCAAGTAAATCCGTTGCTGGGTTTAAAATACGTGATGGCATGTCCATTGGTGCTTCCGCGACGCTTCGTCAAGCTCAGATGTATACATTCTTAACGAAACTAATCCATATAGTTTTACCAAGAATTAGGGACTTTAGAGGTATCAGCCCAAACGGGTTCGATGGACGAGGAAATTATAATTTAGGGTTAAAAGAGCAACTTATTTTCCCCGAAGTTTCTTATGATGATGTAACTCAAATTCGTGGGTTAGATATTTCGATTACTACAACAGCAAAAACGGATGAGGAAGCTCGTGCTTTATTAAAATCTTTTGGGATGCCGTTTGCTGCAGCATAGTTTTTAACCGTATAAAAAATTGATAAATGACTACTGATACTATAGCTGATATGTTAACTAGAATTCGCAATGCGAATTTAGCGAAGCATCAAATTGTACAAATCCCTTCAACAAAAATAACGCGAAATATTGCTCAAGTTTTATTTGCTGAAGGTTTAATAGATTCTTTCGAAGAATTAAAAAATGGATTAAAGACGTCACTTCTTTTATCACTCAAGTATAGTGGTAAAGAACGTAAACCAAGTATTGTCAAAATCCAGCGTATAAGTAAACCCGGATTACGGGTTTATAGTAAAGCAAAAAAAATGCCTAGAATCTTAGGAGGGTTTGGAACATCGATTGTTTCAACTTCACGTGGTTTAATGACAGACCAACAGGCTCGTAAAGAGGGTATTGGTGGCGAACTTTTATGTTATATTTGGTAACTTTCGAATAAAATATGTCTCGTATAGGTAAGCAATTTATAATTGTACCAGAAAAAGTTAAAGTAAAACTAGATGGTCAAAAAGTTTCAGTCGATGGTCCGAAAGGAAGTCTATCTAGAATTTTACCATCCTTAATTTGTTGTACTATGGATGATAGTCAGCAAAAATTATTTATTGAAAAAACTGTAAATACAAAATTATCTCAAGCACTATATGGTCTTTCGAGAACGCTTGTTGCAAATATGGTAACGGGTGTTTCAACAGGGTTCGAAAAACGATTACAAATTACAGGTGTTGGTTATCGAGCTCAACTCGCCGGAAAAGATCTTGTCTTAAATATGGGTTATAGCCACCCAGTAACAATGGTACCCCCTACTGAAATAAACGTAAAAGTAGAGAACCAAACAAGTATTATTATTTCCGGGATACAAAAAGATGTAGTTGGTGAATTTGCTGCCAAAATACGTTCTGTACGACCGCCGGAACCTTATAAGGGTAAAGGCATTGCTTATGACGGTGAAGTTATAAGACGTAAGGCTGGTAAAACAGGTAAATAAATAAACTATTTAAATACAGTTTTTGTTAAAATTTTATGAGTCCGAAAAAAACAAGTAAAGCAAAGTCTGAATGGTCAGAACGAGTTGTGGCTATTGAGCGTGTAACAAAAGTAGTAAAAGGAGGTAAAAAAATGAGTTTCCGTGCAATTATTGTTGTGGGAAACGAACAAGGTAAAGTAGGTGTTGGTGTTGGTAAAGCTGGTGATGTTATTACCGCAGTACGAAAAGGGGTTACAGATGGTAAAAAACATATCATAAGTGTGCCTTTAACAAGTTCAAATTCTATACCGCATACAACAAATGGACGTTTTGGAGCAGCGAAACTTATCTTACGTCCATCCGCACCGGGTTCAGGTGTAATCGCGGGTAGTTCGATTCGTACTGTATTAGAGCTGGCGGGTATCAAAAATATTCTGTCAAAACAATTGGGTTCCAATAATTTGCTTAATAATGCTCGCGCAACAATTGATGGTTTAAGTACATTGCGATCGTATAACATCTAAATAAATTCTGTAACTAATGGCCGTATCTGAAACAATAAGTTTATTACAGAAAAAAGTTGTTAAAATATTTGGTCTCTTAATTCTCGTAAGATTAGGTCTTTATATTCCGGTACCAAATGTCGATCTAGATATTTTTTCGCAATCCCAAGGTTCAAATCCACTCTTTGGTATCGCAAAAAATTTAACTGGTAGTTCCTTCCTAGGAATTGGTGCTTTAGGAATATTGCCTTATATTAATTCCTCAATTGTTATTCAACTACTAACTCCGATAATACCGAAATTAGAACAGTTGCAAAAAGAAGAGGGTGAATTAGGTAGACAACAAATAAGTCGCTATACTAGGTATTTAACTTTTGGTTGGGCATTAATTTTAAGTACAGGAATCGCCTTTTTTTTCGTGAAACCGTTAATCTTTAATTGGAGTACTTATTTAGCTTTTAAAATAATTGTTTCATTGACAACCGGATCAATGTTATCGATGTGGTTTGCGGAACTTATAACTAATGAAAAATTAGGTAATGGATCCTCAATGATTATATTTATTAATATTATTGGTGGTATCCCAGCGAATTTAGGCGACTTCTTAAAGAACTTGAATAACACTTCGAATGTAAACAATTTTTTAACTTTGTTGTTAGCATATGCAATTTATTTAATTATTGTTTCGATTATTGTTATTGTTCAAGATTCATATAAAAAAGTTAATATTGTTTCCGCTCGCCAATTAAGCTTCAATTCTTTAGATTCCAATCCGCAAGGTTCAGAATTAAAAAATAGTTATATTCCAATAAAGCTTAACCAGGGTGGTATCATGCCACTAGTATTTAGTACAACAATCGCGACTTTTTTATTTTATCCATTGCAATTATTCATTACAGGATTATTTTCCATATCTGGTAATGCATTAACTAGTTTATTAACATTTTCGTCATTTACATTAAATATAATTCTTGTTGTTTTTTTCAGCAGTTTTTATGCACTTTTAGTGTTAAAACCAAAAGATTTGTCTGAGAATTTGACAAAAATGGCTTACAATATTCCGGGATTAAAGCAAGGGAAAGAAACAACGCAATATTTGGAGCAAGTAATAAGTCGTTTAGCTTTTATGGGTGGTTTATTTTTAGCGTTTCTAGCCTTTTTCCCAATAGTATTAGCAAACGTGTTCCAATTTAATATTTTTAAAAATTTAACGTCGTTAATAATTTTAATAGGTGTTATTACAGATGTATCTTCTCAAATACGTGGTTTCTTGGTATCTCAAAACTATGAGAGTTTTAAAAAAGCGTAGACTTTTATGGTTAATTCGTTTAGCCTAAATTGGTAGAAGTATATTTATAATAAGGAAATTTTTAATCAACAAGACGTTCTAAAACCTCTATTTTAAACCTGTTAATTAAAAACAAAATTGATTAAAACGTATGAAAGTAGTAAGTTCAATTGGCAATTTGAAAAATAGATCGAAAGATTGTCAAGTTGTAAAACGTCGCGGACGAATTTATCTTATTTGTAAATCAGATCCACGACTTAAAGTTCGACAAGGTCGAGCAAAAATGAAACGCAAATAAAAATTTGGTAACAACAAAGATCAATGGCACGTATTTCAGGTGTAGACTTACCGCGTAATAAGCGGGTTGAAATTGGATTAACTTATGTGTTTGGAATTGGAGCTACAAGTGCAAAACAAATTGTAAAAGCTGCCAATATTTCCCCAACTACAAGGTGTAATGATTTAACAGACGATGAAGTCACAAGCATTCGAGCGATAATTGATTCAGATTATCAAACGGAAGGGGATTTAAGACGAGCTACTTCTCAAAATATTAAACGATTAGTAGACATCGGATCCGCGACAGGTCGTCGTCATCGAGTAGGACTTCCGGTTCGAGGTCAAAGAACAAAAACAAATGCCCGAACACGAAAGGGGAAAGTTAAAATGCCAGTTGCAAAGAAAAAGTAGTTATTTATATATATAGAAATTTTAGCTTAGTATGGTCAAACAGATAAAGCGATTTTCTGGTAAAAAGTCCAAAAGAACATTAAATAGTGGTGTTGTTCACATTAAATCAACTTTTAACAATACCATTGTAAATATTACAGACAAACAAGGTAATACTTTATTTTGGGCGTCTGCCGGTGGTTGTGGTTTTAAGGGTGCTAAAAAAGGGACTCCATTTGCTGCCCAATCAGCAGCCGAAAAAGTTGCTACGATCGCCTATGAGCAGGGCATGCGACAAGCTGAAGTTGTTGTTAGTGGACCTGGAAGTGGACGTGAAACAGCAATCCGTGCGCTACAAGGGTTTGGTCTGCAAGTTTCAGTAATAAAAGATAGTACGCCTGTTCCTCACAATGGTTGTCGCCCTCCAAAAAAACGACGTGTTTAAAAACAAGTTTTACGGAATACTAATTAAAACTATTCGGAAATCTTAGATATTTTATTTAAGTTATGTTTCAAGTTCAGTGCCTTCAAGCAACAACAAAAACACCAACAGAACTTTATTCTAAGTATTCCATTGGTCCGTTTTTAAAAGGCCAAAGTACGACGGTAGGCAATGCTTTAAGACGGGTTCTTTTATCAAATTTAGAAGGTATCGCTATTACAGGTGTACGTATCGCAGGGATTGATCATGAATTTTCGACTATTCCGAATGTAAAAGAGGATGTAATCGATATACTGCTTAATTTTAAGCAAATTATTCTCAAAGGGGCCATTACAGACCCCGTTTTGGTTCCTTTATCGGTTAATACACCAGGAATTGTAACTGCAAGTAGTATTCAATTACCTGATAACATTACTTTAGTTGATCCCCGCCAGTATATCGCAACGTTAAATGAGAATGGTACTCTAAAAATGGAGTTTCTTGTTGCGCGTGGGCAAAACTACGTTACAAGTGGAAAAATAGATTCAGTTATACCCGCCGGGTTTTTAGCTGTAGACGCTGTTTTTATGCCTGTTACAAAAGTAAACTTTTTTGTAGAGACTTCTAGGAATAATATATCTTCCGAATTGGAAAGTTTAATTCTGGAAATTTGGACTAATGGAAGTATTACTCCATCAGATGCTTTAAGTACAGCATCAGAATTGTTGGAAAATACTTTTGGAGTATTGAAAATTACCGATACACCTTCAACATCTCCTGATGAAACCACGTTACAAATAAAAGAAGAAAAAGGGGAACATTTAGAAACCATTTTTATTGAAGAATTAGAACTTTCGGTACGTGCTTACAATTGCTTAAAAAGGGCAAATGTTCATACGCTATCGGATCTATTACAATATTCCGCTGAGGATCTTTTAGAATTCAAAAATTTTGGTCAAAAATCCGCGGATGAAGTTGCAAAAAACTTAAAAGAGCGATTTGGAATGGATCTTCGAAAATAAAAGGTAAAAATACTTTTAAACGGCTGTTAAAAGACAAGGTCTAATTTAAAACCATATTTTGGTAAGTACGATCTTTGAACTTTATAAAAAATTTATAAATAAAAACGACTGCAAAAAATCAAATTAAATTATGTGTTTACCAGCTTCAGAAACGAAGTCAGCTTTTTTTGGAGTGGGACGTAGAAAAACTTCCGTAGCTAAGATTATGTTAGTTCCAGGGACAGGTTCATTGGTGATCAACCATAAACAAGGTGAACAGTATCTACAGTTCAATTCGCAGTATATAAATGCTTCAAAAAACCCTCTAACGACTTTAGGGTTAGAGAAAATGTACGACATTTACGTAAATACACATGGTGGCGGTTTAAAGGGTCAAGCAGACGCTATTAAATTAGGTGTCGCCAGAGCATTATGTTATATGTCTCCTGAAAATCGAGCACCCCTTAAATCAGAAGGGTTCCTGACACGAGATTCTCGTCGTAAGGAAAGAAAGAAATATGGATTAAGAAAAGCAAGAAAAGCACCACAATTCTCTAAACGTTAACAAAAAAAATAAGTGAAATGCCTAAACAATCACTTCATCCGGAATGGTACCCAAATGCAGAAGTTTACTGTGACGGAAAATTAATTATGCACATTGGTTCAACGAAACCAAAGTTAAATGTTGATATCTGGTCGGGTAACCACCCGTTCTATACCGGTTCTCAGAAAATTCTGGATACAGAAGGAAGAGTAGAACGCTTTATGCGTAAATACGGTATTGAAAATCAAACTGAGTAAAAATTTTTATGCCAACAATACAACAATTAGTAAGGTTTGAAAGAACAGCTAATAAGAAAAAGACTAAATCCCCTGCATTAAAATCATGTCCACAGAGACGTGGTGTTTGTACGCGTGTATACACAACGACGCCTAAAAAACCGAATTCAGCTTTACGTAAAGTGGCACGTGTCAGATTAACATCAGGATTTGAAGTTACGGCTTATATTCCAGGCATTGGGCATAATATCCAAGAACATTCTGTTGTACTGATACGTGGTGGTCGAGTTAAAGATTTACCAGGTTGTCGTTATCACCTAGTTCGAGGAACATTAGATGCTGCCGGTGTTAAAGATCGAAAACAAAGTCGATCAAAATATGGTGGTAAAAAACCTAAAGGTTAATAAGAACGTAAATTTATACAAATTAAATTAACTATGTCACGTAGAAGTAAAGCTCAACGAACGTTAACTGAGCCGGATCCAATATACAATAGCCGTTTAGTTACTTTATTAGTAAGCAGGATATTAAAATCTGGTAAAAAATCTCTTGCACAAAGAATTGTGTACAATGCTTTAGAAATTATTTCGACTAAAACTGAAGAAAACCCAGTATTAGTATTAGAAAAAGCAGTAAAAAATGTTACACCACGAGTAGAAGTAAAAGCTAGACGTGTTGGTGGTTCCACTTATCAAGTTCCTATTGAAATTAGGGCTTATAGAGGTACTAATGTTTCGTTAAAATGGATTACAGAATTTGCTCGTGAGCGTTCGGGTAAAAGTATGTCGATAAAACTTTCTAATGAAATAATGGATGCAGCCAAAGAAGTTGGTAACAGTATCCGACGAAAAGAACAAACACATAAAATGGCGGATGCAAATAAAGCATTTGCTCATTTTAGATATTAAATTAATTAGCTCTTTAAATTGGAGTTGATAAATTTTCGCCAAAAGTATTTTAAACTAAACAAAAAATTTAATAGGTAAATTGTAATATGGCACGCGAAAAGTTCGAACGATCAAAGCCACATATTAATATTGGTACAATTGGTCACGTAGATCACGGTAAAACTACTTTAACAGCGGCAATCTCTAAAGTGCTTTCTGATGCAGGTTTGGCTAGTAAGCAAGACTTCGATCAGATTGATAATGCACCTGAAGAAAAAGAAAGAGGTATTACAATTAATACTGCACACATTGAATATGAAAC
>MDSX01040391.1_pt1 | contig 18275 bp, 25 predicted proteins | sample 811141 | NCBI WGS metagenome assembly MDSX01 (sample SAMN05326642, study PRJNA326480) | marine metagenome | isolation source: seawater | place: Atlantic Ocean: South East | collected 2010 | reverse complement strand
GAATATTGGGGTAGAACCATAGAGAATGGTGGTTCTTTAGAATGGCATCAAGACACAGGCGAATATAATTATTTTGATGAAAATTACTGGTGTTCAGATGAAAGTTTATTGTATTACCCAAAAGTAAGTGATGATTGTGTTGGCGGTTTTTTAGAAATAGCACCTTATAAAATTAGAAGTAGTTTAAAAGATTCACAAACCGCAGGTAGACAAGTTGATACTAACGAAGTTGAAAGAATAAAGCCAGTAACAGATAGAATGGTTTTATTTGACTCTGCACAACTACACAGAGTCACATCAGTATATCAGGGAGTAAGATACAATCTAGCAGTTGCACTTTGGAAAAAGAGTCCTGCATTTTTTATTGAATATGAAAACTGGAACAATGTTGGTAATTTCAAATTAGAAAAAATTGAATGGAAACACAAAAATGATTTTAAAATATAAAAAAGTATTAAAATGTGCAGTACCCAAAGGTTGTGAACATATTGAAAATGGCATTATTAGACGAGATGATTTAATGCAAACAGATTTTATACCACAAAATTTTAATGGTTCTTATAAAAACTATGTTTTAAGAGATGGTCATCAACAATGGGAAAGTATGCACCAAGAAGCTGAAAGAAGAATACAAAAGGAATGGTTGTCTGAGCTTGGTTATAATCCTGATGGTTTTTATGTTGACCCAGAAACATTTGAAGTAAAACAAAAAAACAACCCTCAATGGAATGTTGAAAAAGAAAAAAATAACACAGAGGTAGAGTCTATATGAATTTAATATTTACTTATAAGTTTGATGATACAAAGTTAGCGACTTTAAATGGTGATTTACAGTTAGCTTTTCCTGACTATGAAAATATAGAAATTGGAATGGAGATAGGCAGACTTGGAAAGATAGACCTTGACCCTGCAAAAATAAAAACGACCCACAAATACTCTGAAAAGATAAAGGAAAATCAGCAAAATTATATCCTTGTTAATGGGTCTGTTTCTGTAACTTATGAATGGATAGAAGAAGATAACATAGAAGAAAAAGATGTTGATGCTTTTATACAATATCTTGAGGACTGCCCTGAAACTTGGGAATGTGAAAAAGATTTAGACAACAACAAACTTGTTACAAGAATTACACTTTCAGGTGAGAACAAAGATTGGACAACATTTCCTTTAAGTTATATGTTAGATACATCAAACCTACATATTGTTGCTGAAAGCACTGATGCAGAGATTATGTGTATCATGCAAAAAAATGCAAAAATCAACTGGAGCATGCAACACATAGATGTTGCCCCTAATGAGACAATTAAAATAGAAAAACCAGTTTGTGATGTCGCTTATGTGATAACAACACAAGATGCTGTTATAGAAACAACACTTCTTGGTTCAGCAAACGATGGACACACAATGCCATTTAACAAATATGAATATAAAAAATTAGAAAGTCCATCTGTAAAACTAAAAAATATAAGCAACAAACCAAATAAAATTATTATCTATTCTAGATGATTGGCAATTATACTGCACACAAATTATTAACCAATTTTCAAAAATTTGATTTTGAGGGTCGGTTAATTAAAAAATATAAGCCAAAGTACAATCTGTACAATTTAATTAATGATGATTTAAAAAAACTGCCAGATGGTTCATTTGGAAAAGATTTTTATAAATACATGAACTATGACAACAGTACTATTGTTGATTTATATAACTTATATAAAAATAAAAAAGATACTGAAAAAGTTAAAAGATATAAACAAGACTGGTGTGTAGTACATGACTTGCAACATTTCATTACAGGATATGATACATCACTTGCAGGCGAGGGTCTTATGTTTACTTTTGGTATGAGACATGAGTTTAGAATTTCAATAATTATGATGTGGATATTTACTGTCATTAATGAGTTCTTTAAAAAGAATGGGTTATTTAAAAGTAAGTATTGGATAAAATTATTATTAGAATCTTATAATTTAAGCAAAGACACACAATGGTTAATGGAAGTTGATTGGAAAAAAAAATTTACAAAACCTACTAAGCAAGTTTTACAAGAATTAAATATAACAAAAAAACCAGAACTTTGGTTAATGGCGAAAAGTTATATAAAACACAATTATAAAGGTGAGCAATAATTTAATCAAATGGCAAAAAAATATGATGAAACATATGATCCAGAAACAGGTATTAAAACAGTATATAAAGGGGATGAAGTAACTGGTAATTTAGAGCAACATTTTTCTCAAGATGTTGAACCAATACTAAAAGCAAACAAAATTAAAAGAAATAATTTTGATGGTTATAACAAGGACAAGTCTGTCAAATCAATTGCAGAAATACCAATTGTTGTATTGTATCAATGGTTGCAAGAAGGCGATCAATTTCTTTTTTCAATGCCACCGGCAGAACAACACACTTATTTAAGAAAAAAACTTAATGACCCAAAATGGGCATATTTAAAAACTTCAGAGGGAACTTACTAAATGGCACTAAATAATTACGCAAACTTAAAATCAAGTATTGCAAACTGGCTAGGTAGATCAGACTTAACAAATGAATTGTCAGATTTTGTAAAATTAGCAGAGCAAGATTTTAACGCAAAATTAGCACAATATGGTTACAACAAAATGGTTAACCTAGAGTCTGTAACTGCTGATGCTGAATCAGAAAACCTACCGGATGGATTTTTAGGAATAAATGCTATTTATGTAGAAAGAAGTCCTAAAGTTGCCTTGCAATATGTAACACCATCACAAGCATTTGATATGTTTGGATCTTCACTGACAGGCATGCCAAAGGTTTATACTATTATAAACGATAAAATACATTTCTACCCAATACCAGACAGTTCCTACACAGTAAAAATGTATTATTACAAACAATTTGCACCATTAGTAAATGACTCTGATGCAAACGATATTTTAACAAATCATCCAGATTGTTATTTATTTGGCTCTTTGTATTTTGCCCATACTTTTATTAGAGGTATAGATCAAAATATAGTTGCTGAATGGTTTAAATTTTACACAAATGCAATTGAAAGAATTGTAAACATTAACCTTGCTAACAAATACAATCAAGATGCACCTCTAGTTATGAGGGGTACTGTATCTAACGAATAATGGCTTATAAAGATTTTAAAGACTGGTTGCCTGATGCTCCAGAATATAGAAACGAAGGTCTAGTAAATGCTAGAAATGTAGTTCCTTCTTTTAAATCTTATAGACCCATGAAAGATATAAGCCCAGTAAGCACTAATTCTTTAGACAACAGATGTCAGGGGTTTGCATCTTTTAGGTCAAGCGCAGGGAATATTACTTCTTTTGCAGGAGATGAAACAAAACTATACAAATATTTAAGTAACTCATTTAGCGATGTATCTGGAGGTTTGACCTATTCAACTCCGGCAGAGAATGATTGGACTTTTACTCAATTTGGTAATTTTGTTATTGCAAGCAATGGTTCTAACAACCCCGTTGTTTGGGAACTAGATAATTCAAGTACGTTTGCTAACTTGTCTGGTGCGCCTACTTTTTGGCACAGCGCAGTTGTTCGTAATTTTTTAGTTACCGCTTGGCAACCAAGTAATAGAAATAGAGTACAATGGTCATCTATAAATGATCATACAGGGTGGACAGCAGGCACTAATCAATCTGACTTTGAAACAATATTTGATACTGCTGAAATTACCGGCATAGTTGGTGGAGAGTTTGGTATCATATTTGGACTTAAAAAAATATTCCAATTAAATTTTGTTGGCGGATCATCAATATTTCAATTAAGAACGATAGAACAAGAAAGAGGATGTATTGCTCATGGTTCTATAGTAACAGTTGGAAACACAACATACTTTTTATCACAAGATGGATTTGCATCTACAGATGGTGAAACATCTAAATTAATTGGCGAAAACAGAGTCGATGATTTTTTCGATCAGAACTTAGATCAATCTAATATTTTAAGAATAACATCTGGGCATGACCCTTTAAATAAATTAATTTTTTGGTCATACCCCACTACAAATTCTTCTAATGGAAATCCAGATCGCATATTGTGTTACAATTATTCTGCTGATAGGTGGTCTTACATTGACTTAGCAACTCAGTTTGTAGGTAGCGCCTTTACAACTGGAACAACTTTAGAATTACTTGATAACATAAGTACAAACATTGACACCGGTTTCACTGACTCTTTTGATAGTAGAGTATGGCAAGGCGGATCATTATTCTTTTCTGCTTTTAATGAAAATAACTTTTTTTCTACTTTTAGCGGTAACTCTTTAGAAGCTGAAATTTCAATTGGAGAGCAAGAATATGCTGAAGGTAAACGTACATTTGTTTCTTCTATAAATCCAGTAATTGATGTTGCCCCTAAAACTAAAACAGGAACTATAAGTATTACAAACAATACAATCGTAGGTACAGGAACAAGTTTCACTTCAGAATTAAATGTTGGTGATGTGGTAAGAGTAGATGATGTAACAAGTCAATTTAATAATGCCAAGTTTATTATTGCTACTTTAGTAAGCGACACACTAGCAACAGTAGTTGTTGCTCCTGATACTGTTATTAGTAATGTTACATTCACTGGTTATACACCAAGTCAAATAAATTTAGTAAGCAGAGAAAGAGCCGGTGGTAAAGTAAAACAAACTGGTTTTAGTGCATGCAATGACAATGGTGTAGCTTCATTTCGTCAAAGCGGAAAATATCATAAAATTGAAGTTAAAATACCGGCAAACAGTTCTTGGACAAATGCTATGGGTGTAGAGATAGAAGCATCAATTGATGGAGTACAATAATGTCTAAGTCTCTTAACTTGTCAGAGGACAGCAAAGTAAGTCTCCCTGCCAAAAATTTAATAACCATAATTGGTGGAATTTTAGTTGGATCGTGGTTTGCTTTTGGTGTAATTGAGAGATTAAATGTAATCGAGACTGAGTTACAATTGATGCAACAAGATTTACTTGAAGCCTCAACCCAAAAACCTATTGACCAAGAACAATTTATGTTACTTGAGTTTTTGTCAAAAGAGCAAGACAAACTTAAAGAAAAGATTGAAGCTGAAGTACCTAATATCAAAAAGAACGATATGACCATACAGTTTCACGAAGAAAGAATTATTGATTTAGAAGAAAAGAATGGGACTTACTAATGATTGAAATGGTATTTGCAATGATGATGATTCAAAATGAGGATAAAATATTAGAGTATGTTCCAACTAAAGGTATGTCAGACTGTTTAGCACAGAAGCGAATTGTATCAAGGTCGATAGGTGAGGATCAAGAAGGTATCAGGGTCATGTGTAAAGAATTAAAAGTCGAGCTTGAAAATGACATGGGTAGATTAAGAATAAAAAGGATTATTGATTAGTGGCTATAGAATACATAAGACGGACACCTACAACTAACCAAGAATATTTTAATAAACAATTAGAACAAGCAGTAAATGAAATAGTTAATAGAGTTAATATTAATTATAAAAAAGTTACAACTTCTACTTACGATATTTTAGTTGATAATTTATTTATTGATGTGAATGTAGGTACAGCAACAACATTGTCGCTTCCGCAAAACCCGCCTATAGGAACAAATTTTATTGTAAAAGATAGCAGTGGTAGCGCAGGAACAAACAATATTACAGTTACACCGGCATCTGGTAACACGATACAAGGTCAAGCAAACTTTGTAATCAACAACAATTTTGGATCACTAGAAATAATTTATAATGGCACTAATCAATGGTTAGTAATACAGAATCAATAGATATTATAAGAATACCAAGCAATAAAATTATAGACGTTTTTCCTCTTGTAAAAAAAGAAATAAATTTGTCGTTAAAAAAACAAGATAATGGATATGACGTTGATAATATTTTACAAGAATTACAAGAAGATTTGCTTACCATGTGGATTGCTTGGGATATAAAAAACAATAAGCATATTGGTATAGTAATTGGTCAAATTTATAAAAGACCAAAATTTAAAGTTTTTTCTATCTTTATGGTTTTAGGTAAAGATAGAGAGAAATGGCAACATCTAGCACAGAAGAAAACTGAAGATTTTGCTTTAGAAAATGACTGTCATAAATGTGTTCATCCGGCACGAAAAGGATGGTCAAAAATTTTTAAAAAACATGATTATAAAGAAACACACGTTGTTTTAGAAAAAACATTAATTAAGAAAGAGAGAACTTAAAATGGGAGTACAAATAGGTGGAAGCAAAGAAAAAGCTAAAACCAATCAACAATCTACAAGTGAATATACACCTTATGCGCCTGCTGAACCTTTAATAAGTAATGCGCTTACTGGATTACAAAACTATTATGACACACCACAACAATTTATGGGTGGTTTTGATGCAGATAATTTTCTTACACCTTTTACAGAAAATCAGTTAGACATCATAGATCAAGGCGGTAGTATGTTTAACTTAGCAAACGATCCAAGGTTTGCTACATCTGATGCTGTTTTAAATTCTTACATGGGTGGACAACCAACTAGCATTGCAGGAAATCAATTACTAAATTTAGCTCAAGGACAAACTGGTACATCTCTCGACCAATTTAATGCCGGTACAGCGCCTAATGCTTTTAACATGATGAACACCCCTACAAGCTCTTATTTAGATAATTTACAAGGGACACTTACAAACAATGCTGTAAATCGAATTTCATCTGAAATGGCGGGAATGGGTAGATTTGATCCTAACAGCGCTACATTTGCGTCAAATGTTGCGCAAACGTATGGAGATAGCATAAACCCTTACTTATTTGATTTAGAAAATAAAGAACGACAAAGAGAGTTTGATGCTAATACAAATCAAGTTAACAATATGTTTAATGCCGGATCGGCAATAACTGACAATGCTTATCAAGCCTCTTCTGGATTAAGCGATGATGAAATCAACATTGCTAAAGGAACTACAGGACGAGTTACTGATTTTGCAAATTTACAAAACAGTTTACTAAATAGTTCTTTTGGTTTTGATAACATGCTTAGAGAAATGACTGATGCAGAGAAACAAATACAAATTGCAGAATTGTTGTTTGCACAAGACAACCCTTATAATCAATTAATAAACTTCTTAAATCCCGTAATGTCCATAGCAAGTGGATTTCCTGTAGTAAATCAACAAGGAACAAGTAGCAGTAAACAAAGTGGGTTTGGATTTGGAATGAGTTTTGGGGGTCAGTAATGGCAAAGTTTAGCACAGCATCAAATGTAGATATGTTATTGCAAGCTAGTGGATTCATTGCTACCCCAGTCAATGCTCCAAATGGCATGTATTGGACACAAAAAGATAAACAAAAAAAATTAGACGAAATTAATCAGTCAAATTTTCGTATGCAAAACAGCAATCTAAATTTATCTGTCCCACAAGTACAAGGTAAAAATAAATCTATTTTGGCTATACAAAAAGCTTTAAATCAAACACCTGCTTCGTCAAAACCAAAAATACAAACTAATTATACAAGTGGATCTGCACCAACTGTAAGGTTTCCTAATCTCAGACCGCAGAATTTTACACCTATAAAAACGAATCCAGTACAAGATGGTAGTGGCTTGTTAACGTCAAAATATTTACCGAAAGGACTAATTAAGTAATGGTTGAATTTAATACAAACATATTTGGTGGCAAACAAAACGAAGAAAAACCAATGACAAGCACAACACTATCTATGTTGCCCAACAATTTATTTTTAAAAAACCAACAAAATTTTAATGCTGTTGCTCCCGCTATGGATAACACTGCGTCAAATATTACACCTCCAATGATTACGCAGGAAAAAACTGGATTTAATATTTTAGATTTATTTAGAAAAGATGAAGAAGAACAATACAGTTATGAAACTATAGAAAAACTATACAACATGCTGAGTCCAAATGATCAAATGATGTTTGAATTAGCGCCAAAAGCATTTTTGCAACATGCAATTACAAGTGATAAATTTAATGAGGCGCAACAAGAAGAAGATCTTACAGACTTTCAAAAGATGCAGTTGGGTTATAGAAGATATATTGTTGCTAAAAATTCTGGTAATGATGCAATTGCAAACGCACTAGCAGAAAAATATAATTTTATTGCAGATTTATCTGACAGCGACAAAAGATTACTTGCTTTAGAAGAATACAAAAATGCAAAAAGTCAAGGCAACGATGAGCTTGCAAGATCATTAAATGGCGAATTTAATTTTGCAGACGAAATAGATGAACTTGATTATGTAGAGCAAATGTTTGATCAACTTGATATTTATAACAAAACTGGCAATATTGAAAATCTTGCGAAAGCTCAAGTGCTTGCAGACAAAGCATACCAAGGTGATGTATTTATTGATGAAAGTGGTAAATTAATAAATCTTACACCTAATGCACTTGATCTTAGCAAAAAAGATAAGGACGAAACATTTACAAACGCACCGCAGTTTCCTTCAATATTTAAAGACGATAAAACTTATAAAAGAAAATTAGCTGAAGATGCAAAAAAAGTTAGCGATGAAATGTTTTCATTTACAAAAGTAGGAGACACATTTCAACCAATATTCTTACAAGCAGAAGGTGATATTTTATCAGTTACATCATCATGGAAAGATTATTTTGGTCTAGCTTCTGATGAAGAAAAACAGTTTCTAAAAAGCAAAACATCTTTTACTGCTGAAAACATTAAAAACTTTAACCAATATGTAAAAAACATAACTGGTGCGCAAATGTCAGAGAATGAGGTTAAACGTCTGATACAAGCTTATCCTGATGCCGGTTTTCAAGATGGTATACTTGGTTTTTTAGATAAAGATACACCAACTGAATTTAAAGCAAAATATGATCAGATTTTAAAAGTCTTAATAGTCGGTCAAATGAAGGTTAACTATTACAATGACCCCTCTATAAGAAGGCAATTACTTGACATGGGTATTTTAGTAAATGCAGGGGGGGCATCAGATATAGCCTACAATGAAGATAGAGAGAAAATGTATGGTTACGATGGAGATGGTAAAATTGTTTGGCAAACAAATCACAGCTTTGCTTTAGAAGGAAAAGATTTCCAAGAAATACAAGATAAAGTTACAGCTAAATTTTATAACGAATATGCTGAACAATTTGAACTACAAAATAATAGAAAGCTAGATCCTAATAATCCTGAAGATCAAAAAATTGCTATGCAAATGCAATGGGATGCAAAGCAAGATATGTATGATGTATTTGATCTTGCAAGTTTTGAGAAATCTCATTTTGGAGATGATGGCAAAAAATACCCAATGACTTTTCATCAAAAAGATAAATTAGATAACTTTCAAATAGAGTATTAATATGAGTGAATTACAAGACCTTTACGATCAAACTGAAACTAATCCAGACTATGATGCTAAAACAAGTTTTGGCGGTATACTTATGGATTATGGTGTCGCACCCGCTAAAGGTGCAACCAGAGGATTGTTAGAAATACCAAATATACCTAGTTATATAGAAGGTTTAGCTAGAATGGGAATAAACGCAGGCGGTGGTTTATTAACATCAAATGATCAACCTTTAGTTAATCCTGACCCTTTTATTCCTGCCCCTACTTTTGATTTTATACAAAATGCTGACTTCTTAAAACCAAGCAATACATCAGTACGTTATTTTCCTGACCCAAGCTCCGTACAAAAAGGTTTTGAATATGGATCAATGATGGCTATTGACCCCACTAAAGCTAGGTCTTTTACAAGCCTTGCAGGAGTAAGTGGCAATGTTTCTAAACAAGTTCCTTACATGAAATCAGGAACAGCTTTTGGAACAGCTATAGGTACAACTCAAGAACTTTCACCTGATGCAACAATTGATACTGGTATAGAAATCGCAGGTGTTTTAGCAAACATGATTTATGATTTTAAAACAGGAAGAACACAAAGATTTGCAGAAAACCAAATGAGCAAAGTTTTTAACGATGCAGAAATAAATATTTTAAAAACTGAATCTGAAATAAAAGCAATGCAAAAAAAATTAGAACAAGCAAGAGCAATGGGTATTACATTAGATGCTACCGACTTGTTTACAGATTATCCAAATGTTGCAAAATTAATGAGAGTTTTACAATACACTGATGACGGACAACAATTAAAAAACATGTTAGGTAAAGGGAAAGATGCCATAAATAGTTTAGAAGAATTATTAGACATATCTATAGGTCGTTTAGACGATAGTGTAGGCAATATTACACCTTCACAATTTGCAAAACAATTACAAGATGATTTTAATCAACGCAATAAAGATGCAACAAATAACTTTAGAAATTTTACGGATGTAGATGGTAATGGATGGATTCAAAATCCTGTAAACCAAGTTTACAAAGATGAAGTTGTTATTATTGCAAGTGATGTAAGAAGGCAATTAGACGCAAAGGTGGCAAAAGGAATTGATGATAACGTAGATAAAGTTATGTTAGAATTTTTAGAGTCTTTTGAAAACCTAGCAAAAGTAGAAAACCTTGGAACAATGGACAAAGCCGATAACGCAATTAGAGTTTTAATAAAAAAATATGACGATATAAAAAATGAAAAAGGTGCGTACAAAGATTTTGGTGGCATGCCACAAATTATGGATGGCATTATATTAAGAGCTATTGAAGAGGCTAAATTAAAACTTAGACAAAGCGATAATATTTATGCAGATGCAGTAGAAGCATTTAGAAAAGAAAAAGAGCTGTATGTAGATCCTGTAAGAAAAAGTGAAATACTATCAAATATGATGTCTGGTAATCCAAAGGTAGTCATAAATGCAATCAACGAAATGGTTAATAACAAAATCTTAGTAGGAGATGAAATTGAACCTATCATAGAATCACTAAATAGGATTGGCGGTAAAAATATGATTAATACTGTCTTAACCCAATATTTAGGTAATGTTTTAAAAAATACTGTAAATCCAAAGAAAACTGATTTGGCAAATACTATAGCAATAAGCAATAAATTAATTGGCAATGAAGTTGCAAAAGAAAGATTGTTCTTGTTACTAAACGAAATTAAAAAGAACAGTCAAGATCCAACTTGGTTTACAAGTTCTGGTAGCAAGTCATTAAAACAAACAGAAATGGAAGAGCTTGCAGTTGGTTTAGAAGCATGGCTTGATACTACAAGCACATTTAAAAATCCTGCAAGTGAATCTATAACAAGCTATTCAAGAGAGTTTGTAGATCAAGCAGAGCAAATAGGATTAATGGTTACTGATATTACAAATCCATCAATGTTAAATACTAAATTTAGAACAGCATGGGGTGAATATAATATCGGGCAACTAAGTAAAGCTCTAAATAATAATCCTCAAAAAACTTATAATTTGTTAATGGAAATGGCAAGAGAGTCGCAAAAAGGCAAATCTAGAAAAGTCTTAGAAGGTTTGGTTTCAGCAATTTATTACACAACTGCAAAAGGAGTACCTTCGGCTCTACCACTTACTTACGAAAATATAAAAGAGGGTGAAAAAATATTAAATGGATATGAACCTCCGGTAACAAATAATTTATTTGATAATCAATTTTAAAAAATTATGAGTATAACAGCATGGGACACTAACCCAAACAACAACGGAAACAGATTAGCCACAGGCAACCTTTCTGAAGGACAAGCACCTAGCACATTAAATGATGCTTCTAGAGAAATTATGGCATCAATTAGACGATGGACAAACGAGCTTGAATGGTATGAGTTTGGTTCAGGAAGCAATACGACTTCATATACAAGAGTAAGCGCAACACAAATATCAATTCCTTTAGACGTTACAGATCAATTTACTATAAACAGAAGAGTAAAAATTACAGATGGACAAGGAACAATTTTATTTGGCAGTATTACAGCATCAACATTTTCATCTCCAAACACAACAATAACTATAAATTTTGACAGTGGATCATTAGGATCTGGCAATCCCACAATTGTTAAGTTTGGCATTATAAATTCTGAAAACAGTTCTTTACCATCAATTACACCGGTAGGTTCTATTATTACTTTTGCGGGATCTACTGCCCCACAAGGTTTTCTAATATGTGATGGTAGTTTAGTTTCAAAAACAACATATGCTCAATTATTTGCTGTCTGTGGTACTACATATGGTGCGGGCAATGCTACACAATTTCAATTACCAGATTTAAGTAGTAAGTTTCCTTTAGGTAAATCAGGCTCATTTAGTTTAGGTTCAACTGGAGGTGCATTTGCTCAGACTCCTGCGGGAACAGTATCATCAAGTTTTACTGGTAATCCATTTACACCACTCGGTAATATTAGTGTTTCTGGTACAGTTGCGGGTCATGCAATTACTCAAGCGCAGTTACCTAATATTACTTTACAATCAAACGAACTTGTAAAAATAGAACAACCACCCGCAAACAGAGGTTCATCATCAGGTGCGGGTGCAACTTACGCACAAGCAAATATACCGCTAGGTGGTTCTGGTCAAACACACTCACATGGATTTTCCGGTTCTGGTACTTTTAGCGGAACATCATCAACACCAACTGGTTCTGTATCAGCATCATTTAGTGGTTCATCAATAGACATAACAAACCCCTATTTATCATTAAATTATATTATTAAACATTAACCATGAGTAACATAAAAAATTATAATACAAATCCAAATAACAATGGAAGTGTCCTTGCAACTGGAAGCATGCTTGAAGGACAAAGCCCTTCAAGTGTTAATGATGCTATGCGTCAGATATGCAGTGATTTAAGGATTTTCTACAACGATCCTCAATGGATAGAGTTTGGCATTGGCAATGGATCAACAACTTATACCAGAGTTGACAGCACAACTGTCACAATAGGTGCAAATGTAATAGAACAATATCACGCAGGAAGAAGAGTAAAAATTGTAGATGGAACATCCACGACTATATATGGAACAATAACATCATCTAACTTTAACTCACCTAATACTACAATAGTTATGTCATTTGACGATGGGGCATCTATAGGATCTGGTACAATAACAAGCTTTAAAATTGGCGCTGTTAGCGCAACAAATACTTCTTCACCTACAAATGTAGCAACAGGAGGTATTATAATGTGGACAGCTTCTACTTTACCGGATGGATGGTTACTTGCTGACGGATCATTAGTAAATAAATCTGATTACGCAGGATTGTTCTCAATTCTTGGAGATACTTATGGCACTGCAACATCAACACAATTTTATTTACCTAATCTAACAGATAAATTTGTTATTGGTAAAGGTAGCACTTATGGTCTTGCAACTACTGGTGGAGCATCAAGCATAACACCATCAGGTACTAACTCAGCATTGTCATTTAGTGGAAACTCATTTACACCAAGCGGTTCTGTTTCTGTATCAGTAAGCAACCATACTCTTACTTTGTCTCAGATACCTAGCCACTCGCACTTTGTATCAAGTAGTGGCAATGGTTTCCCAAACCAAGTACAAGATAATAGTGCTTTAACTTTGACAAGTAAATCGAATGGTGGTGCAGGAAACAACGACTACATTTTATTTGGTGTATCGGGTCAAGCTAACCAATCACCATCTCAATCTGTTGGTGGTTCTGGCGGTCATAATCATGGTGCATCTGGCTCATTTAGTGGTAACAGTGTTACACCATCTGGTTCTATTAATACACCTACATTTACAGGCAACAGTGCATCAATCATTAACCCATACATTGCTTTGAGCTACATAATTAAAACATGACACAAAAGAAAATATTAGAAAAGTTAGACCACATTGAGCATGATGTTCACGAACTTAAGACAAGTCAAAAACTTATAGAAAAAGATTTATCGGTAATTAAGTCTAACCATTTAGCTCACACAGAGTCCAGTTTAAAACTCTTGTGGAAATGGTCATTAGCAATAGGCATTTTAATTATCTTAATGTTTGTAGACGAAGCACAAACTTTCTTACTTAACTACTTAGGTATGAAATAAATAAACAACTGTAAAAAAACAGTAACAACAAAAAACATCTTACAACTGGTGAACGCATAATTACCTATATAGGTACTTTAGAATTATTATAAAGTGGAAAGGATAGTCAATTTGGCAACAATACACCAAAGAGGACTATGGGCAGAGTCCATCGCACATGCTCATTTTGCCACAAAAAGAAATCTACTTGTCTTTCCATCACTACAAGGAGTCGGATTATGTGATTTTATGACTCTTGATATTAAGACTGGGGAAGTAAAAAAATATGACGTTAAGTATGGTGGAACAAGATTTCTTTACAACAGAAATAACAAAACTGGGAATGGTGGCATGAGACTTATACACCGAGTCCAATCAAAAAAACAAAAACAACTTGGTATAGAAATAATTTATGTCATGGAAGATGGCACAATCCGACAACCAAAAAAAAGAAAGTTAAAAAATGAAAAATGATGATTTAATCTTGATAGAGAACCCAATTAGTTTTGTAGATAAATGGGATTACAAATATTTTAGTATTGACGAAGTTAAATGCAAAGAAACTAACGTACTGGGTTATGATGAAAGATTTATGGACAGTATGACTACACTTAGAGAAAGGTGTGGTTTCCCATTTGTAATAAGTTCATTCTACCGATCACCTGAACATAGCATCGAAAAAGCAAAAGGTAATGGTGGAGGGGCGCACACCACAGGCAAGGCTTGTGACGTGGTTTGTGACAGAGAAAGAGCTTATATTTTGCTCAAAAATGCTATGGAAATGAATTTTATGGGTATAGGTATCAAACAGAAGGGAAATGGCAGATTCATCCATTTAGACATGCTTACAGCGCAGGAAGGATTGGTTAGACCTACAATATGGAGTTATTAAACATATGGGTAATTTCCGTCATATTGAGCTTTAGCAATTCACCGGACTACCAATCACATTATCAAGTTGTAACCTTTAATAGTCAAAATGGTTGCCAAGAATTTCTAGATGATAAACGCATTGAACTGGAACATGACTTAATTCACGTTTTTGAAAACCAACCTGAAAAACTTATTAAAATTAATTTTAACTGTGAAATTTTGGAGGGCGATACAGTATGAATCCATTAATGTTAATCAAACCATTATTAGGTGTAGCAAAACCATTGTTGAGTCTAGGTGGTGGTTTACTAAAAAATCCCGTTGTGGATCTTGTAGTTTCAAAAACTTCGGGAGCAATTCAGCATAAAATAGACAAAGATAAGATCATAAGAGCTAAAGAGATAGAGGGCGCAACTAAGACTGATCTAGCTTTAATTAACGCACAAAAGGATAGCATAAAAGACGAAATCGTAACCGCTACCTTCATGCTATTGTTGCTCGGGCATTTCGTACCTTACACACAACCATTTATGGCAAGAGGTTGGGAAATACTTAAAAACGCAGATCCTATGTTTTGGATTATTATATCAATAGTTGTATCAGCATCTATGGGTGTAACAGGAATACAAAAGATTTTCCCAAAGAAAAAATAATTGCCTAGAAGAGATAAGTACCATCCTTATTCAAGAAAATATAAGGGTTCAGACATATTAGGTAAATGCCTAATATGTGGACAGAATGTATACAGGAAATCAGGATTTATTGTCCGTGAACAATGGATGCCAGAAATCAAAAAAGATTATATACATCACTCTTTAGAAAAAAAATGTTTTACTAAATTGTGTGAACAAGAACGCATCGAGGACGAAGCCAAACAAAAGAAGAAATTAAATTTGCCTGACAATCCTCTCGATGCTTTACTAAAATAACAATCCATCTATGTAATCTTGACGATTACACCTATCCTCTTCCTCTAAAGCTTTACAGAAATAATGAGTATATAATCTAGCTGTAACTGTTTCATCTTTATGACCAACATATCTGCTTATGTCATAACTGCTATAAATGTTGTGTCTTTTCCAATATGTAATGCACCAATGCCTGAAGAAATGAAATTTATGACTTTTAGGCAAAGCAAACTTACCCGTTAGATATGGTTCAATAATTTTGTTGCATGTCCTATACACATGCCATGTTGCTCTACCATCTTTAATAAATGGAAACATAATATTATTGTTGCCATAAATATCATTTTTACGATGCTCTATATATGATCGTAAATCATCTGCTAAACCTTTTCCCACTGGTATTAGACGTTTTCCTGCCGGTGTTTTAACATCCCTCTTATAAATATCCTTCTGACTTATCTGTCCCCGTATATCTAATTTAGGCATAACATTTCCCGTACTATCTATAAAATCATTTATCTCAGCACCTAATACTTCTCCAATTCTTAAACCCAGTTGAAAACAAATTCTGACAATTAATTTAGCAGTGACATCATCAATAGAGTTTCTAAATTCTTTGACATGATCAAAATGCCACTTTTCTACTAAATTCATTGTTTCTGCTTTATGAGTCTCAGTATCGACTTTTAAAAGTAATTTGTTAATAGGATTTTGTTTGTACTGCACAATTGGATTTTCAAGCTTGGCATCATAATCATTTGTATTTGTTGAATTGTAAAAAGCATCTTGCACAACTTTTAGATATGCACCAAGAACATTAGGAGACTTAGTTTGCTTTCTAAACATATCAACTAATTTTGCAGAGTCACTGCCCTCCCAATCTCTAATGTTTTTACATGCCATATGATCATCAAGACAAACTATCTTAATGACTTTTTTTGCCAAACCATGCTTGTAATTAAAATTGCCTTGAGACATCCTATTGTTGATCCTAGCCATCTCATATTGTTTTATTAAATTACTAATTGACTGAGGTAGAGTTGCTTTAGGTCTAGGTACAAGTATCTCTCCACGATCTATTTTTTTTATAGCAGATGCAATGGCAACAACTAGATCTTCATGTTTCTTTCTAGTTATTTGTTGTACTGATCCGTCAATTAATTTTAATCTTGTTTGAAAATTTTTAAATCGTTTAACTCCATCTCTATCTTTTGTATATGTTTTATATACTTGTCCTTGACCATATTCTTTTTGCCATCGTTGTATTGTGTCCATAATTTTACTCCTTCATAAAAATTAATAAATTCCAAAACATACTTCATAAGTTCAGGGTTATTTTTATTTAATGAGTCAATTTCCTCTTGTGTCAGAGCTTTAGATCCATGACGATCATCCATCAAATAAGTATCAACTCTTTGTTTATTCATTTTACTTATCATTGTTCCAGATACCTTTCTGTTTGTAAATAATGAGGAACTATATAAATATTATGTATAATATTCCTATATTCACTATGTTTAGAGTTTCACTCATACGGAATGAAAATCAAAAAAACGCTAGATTTACTGGTATTTAATTTATCGTAATTTAAAGGTTTTTTAGTTTTTGGGGCGAATCAACAGCTTATAAATCTTGGTACATAATATTCTTGAACTTACTGTGACCCGCCAAAATCCTTAACTTTTTAACCCTTCAATCTAAAAAATTAATTATAAGTTCACTAACATTGTAGCCAGTATACACTATTAGTGAACAAATGTAAGTGAATTATTTTTCTAAAATTTCTGAATGGATTTCGCTGACTTGTAAACGCAATATATCAATTTCACTTTCGCACCACGCATTGTCATATAACTTTACTCTTTCAAAAAATATAAGAAATTGCAATGCAGTCATAAAAGCTATACTAATTATTATCGTTGCATAAAATGTAAATTTCATATCCTGCCATAAAATGAATTAAATTTAATCCTGCCTTCTTCCTCAGATAAGATAGTTTCATTGTATCTTCTTCTTTCACGATTTGCCCATCTTAGCCATTTTTGGAAATTTGCTTCATAAGACGCATCAACGTCCATCTCAAACAACTCATCTTGTTGTATGATCAAATTGCTCAAGCCCCGTATATTCCGGTAGAGTCGTTACTTATAGCTTCTGCTATATCAGTCTCTAATTGTACTTTTTGTTCATCACCTTTCATGCCCTCTTTATTTGCTTGCATACGATTGTAGGCTTCATTTATTATATCGCATATAACACTTGATTTACTTGCTTTACCTGATTTTTGATTTTTTACATTAATTTCTATACTCATTTCTTCTGCTTGCTTATGTAAAAGATCAGCTTTAGCAAAGAAATTATTATTAGCAAATTTAACTAATTCACTTAATTTTTTATTCATATCATCGCATTGCGTTTCTTCCATAGATATTGATAAAGTTTTAAAAAATATTCTTTGTCCGTTTTTTGTCATACTGCCTCTCCAGTTAATAATTGCTCTTTATAATTTGTACTTAGTCGGTTTTTTGAGTCTAATTGTAGTTCAACAATTTTTTGTTCTAATTTGCCATCAATCCATATGTTGTCTGGTTTTTTATGTAATATGTCAT
>MDSX01027572.1_pt1 | contig 18297 bp, 18 predicted proteins | sample 811141 | NCBI WGS metagenome assembly MDSX01 (sample SAMN05326642, study PRJNA326480) | marine metagenome | isolation source: seawater | place: Atlantic Ocean: South East | collected 2010 | reverse complement strand
TACCCAGTCGAAACTGTTAAAATGATGCACAAAATCGCATACAGTACTGAAAATGAAAAAAATTATAATAAAATTTTAGCAAATCAAATTGAGCAGACACCAAATACTACGCCTGATGCTATTGCTACAGCAGCAAAATCCCTTGCAGATGATTTATCCTCGCCCATTATTGTTTGCTACACAGAGTCAGGTTCCACAGGAATAAAAGTATCAAGAGTAAGGCCCACCCAAACTATTCTAACAATTACCCCAATTATTGAAACAGCAAGAAAACTATCTTTGGCGTGGGGTGTTTTATGTTTTCTTCAAAAAGATGAAAAAAATCTAGAAAAAATGATTGAATCCACAAAGATCACGGTAAAAAAGAGTGGGCTAGCAGATATAGGTGATAAAGTGGTAATCACCGCAGGTCTACCTTTGAAAGTTCAAGGAACAACTAATTTAATAAGGGTTACTAGTATAAAGTAATACCTAACCTTGCCTTGCCTTAAAACGAGGATTAGTTTTATTGATAATGTACATACGCCCTTTTCTTTTGGCTACACGATTATCTCTGTGTCTACCTTTAAGGGACTTTAAAGAATTTCTAACTTTCATAGCATTTTTCCAATTTGTGTCGAGAAGCTAGATTGATAACACAAATATGTCAATATTAGTTAGAGTTTTTAATTAAAATTTAATAACATATTTTTGTTGTGGGTAAAAAATGAAAAAAAAATATGATTTTGCAATAGTAAGCGGTGGCTTTGACCCTGTTCATGTAGGACATTTAAGAATGTTTCAAGATGCAAAGAAATTAGCCAATAAAGTAGTAGTTCTTTTAAATAATGATGACTGGCTTATTAAGAAAAAAGGTAAACCTTTTATGAGTCAAACACAGAGAAAGGAAATTTTAGATGAGTTTAATAGCATTACAGAAGTAATTATCCAAAAGTCTAGTGAGAAAAGTAGTAGTTTAGCAATTAAAGAATTTGCAGTTAAAAATAGAAATAAAAAAATTTGCTACTGTAACGGAGGCGATAGAAGCGATATTAAAAATATTCTAGAAGCTTCTATTTGTGAGAAATTTAACATTGACCTTGAATTTGGTGTTGGTGGAAAAGAAAAAATAGAAAGCAGTAGCGAGCTCACCAAGAATTATTTAGGGAATGTTGAAATTAGACCATGGGGCAATTATCATATAATTGCTAAAAATCCAGGTTATCAAATAAAAGAAATAAAAGTAGATCAAAACTCAAAACTATCTCTTCAAAAACACAAAAGTCGTTCAGAATTTTGGCAAATAGTAAAAGGGGAAAGTAAAATAACCATAGAAGACAAAGAATATTTTTTAAAAGAAAAAGAACATATTTATATACCAATGAACACAGTACATAGAATTGAAAATATAGGTAGCGAAAAACTTATATTTATTGAGATTCAACTTGGAGAAAATCTCAACGAAGAGGATATTATTAGACTTGAGGATGACTATGGAAGAGTCTAAATTTTTAAAAGCACCCTATTTAGAGCTTGATAACTATAAAGCGCCAAAAGGTATTAAATCATATTTTGTAACAATGGATGACGGAATTAAACTAAGAGTATGTCATTGGCTAAAAGAAGAGAAAAATATCAGAGGAACAGTATTGCTTCAACAAGGCCATAATGAGTTTATAGAAAAATACTATGAAACCATTCAAGAATTTTTAGATAGAAGATATAACGTTATTGCATTTGACTGGCGTGGACAAGGAATGTCTGACCATCAACTTAGTGATATACATAAATCTTATATTAGAGATTATAAAAGACATGATAAGGATTTGAAATATATTTTAGAAGAAATAATTGAACCCTTCTTTCCAAAACCGCTTATTGGAATTGGTCATTCTATGGGGGGTTGTCTAATGCTATCGGCATTTCATGATCATCCAGAAAAATTCTATAAAGGTATTTTATCCGCACCAATGCTTGGTTTTAAAAACGAAAAGTTTTTAAGGGTTGCATCTTCATTAATGAATTTTTTTAAAAAGGATACTGACTACTTATTAGGATCAAGGCCTAATATGGGTATAGAAACTCCTTTTGATGAAAACGATCTAACTACAGACTCTTTAAGATATGAAAGAATAATTCATTTAGTTCGTAAACACCCCAATATTAGACTTTGGGGCGTTACAAATTCTTTTGCTAAAGCAGTCAATAAAAGATTTAAAACTATTAGAAAAAATGGCTGGGCTGAAAAAATAGATTTAGATATATTAATTATTAACAACACTAATGATAGGGTAGTTGATTCAAGTAAAATAAAATTAATGAAAGAAAGACTCAAAAACAGTCAAATAATTGAGTTTACTGAAACTGAACATGAAATTTTTATGGAAAGAGATATTTTCAGGAAAAAACTTTGGGAACATTTAGATAGTTTTCTGTAAATTAAATCTATTGCTTAGCTCTTTTTTTTAAATATTGAATTTGTTCCTTCTTATAATTTGTAGTATTGCCATAAATGATATCGCTGCCTCTAGATATTCTGTATATAGCATTAAATGCAACACTTCTTCTTTCCTCACTTCCTATGAAAGGGTAAACCGTATGTAAAAGATAAGAAGGAAAAATATATAAATCTCCAACTTTTGGATCAAAAGTTACCAGTCCTCGATCTAGTATATCTTGATCCCTCTGTGAAGATGCGTTGTAAATAAATGATATATGTGAATCAGTATCTGCTTTATCCTTAAGACCCCTTCTATTTTTAACATTTGGCGTTTTAAGATATAAAACGGCACTAATGTCACAATATGTATGGCCATGAACAGGATTATATTCATTTTCATATTGTGATACAATCCAAGCTGCACTTATCATTGATTGGTATGACAAATCATCTTCATGTTTTTCATGAGTTTTAGAAGCATTAATAACATAGGTTTTTACATAATTTTCTAAAACATCACTTAAACCAAATCTGATCATATCTTCTTTATATATAAAAACTTCTTCTTTAATTATTCCTGCTAAATTTTTACCCCATTTTGTCGCTTGATGATCCTCCAGCAATTCATCAGTAAGATCGAGTAGCGCCTTAACAACATCTTTAGATAGAGAAACATAGGCTATTTGGGGTCCAAAAAATTTATTTAATTCAAATTTTAAGGGTGGTGTTTGAATCTGAATTGGATCTTTTTTTGAACTATCATTCATTATAACATTCCTAATCTGTATTAAATATACTCTCTGTAAAATCAAAGTAAATATTTAATAATATTAAACTTACTAAACGCTCTAAATACTTTAAAATTGAGGGATGGTATCAAAGGCAAGGGTTATTCTATTTTCGTCTGATGAAAAAGGAATTGTCGAATGAAAAATTGAAGAAGGAAACATAACCATATCCCCTAAAGACAAGTCAATTATCTTTTCAGGGTAATTATCAACTCCATCTGTTTCATACCCTGCTCCATTTAAACTAAATTTTATATTACCTTCATCATTATTTTTGTTTGGTAACTTTAAATAAATACTTGAACTTAACCAACCCTCTTTATGCATATGAGGGTCAAGATTTCCACCTTTTTTTAAAGAGATCAACCAACCAAATATTAAAAAGTTTTTAGGCCATAATTTTATAAAATCACTGTCACTATTTTTATAACTATTTCTATAAGATTGAATATTATCAATAATTATTTCTTTCATCTTTTTTACAGATTTATATTCCAGATTAAAAATATTACCTGAAGTTTGCAGGCCATTATTTAACAATGCCTGAGCTTTCTGATTAATTCCCGATTTATTAATATCTAAAAGAAATTGTTCAATAAAATCTTCATTAAAATCATTATTGCTAAATAGATTGCTCTTTTTTATGTAATCAAAGGGTTTTTTACAGAAATTACAATTATCATTATTTGAAAACCTTATTGAGGAATGAGAGCTTATACAAGACACCAAAGGGTCTGAATATGAGGTATTATTTAACTCATCAAGAAAATCATGAAAAATCTTTTTATCAGAATCATTCTTCATTGAAATGTACATACACTCAAGCTTGTAACTTTGACTTAGTCTTGAATTAGATTTTGCATAGTGTTCAATTGCTTCACGATGTTTTTCTATCTTTCTGTATGATTGAGCAATAATATCATTAACCTTAGGATCATCATTATTTTTTTCGAGACCTTTTTTTAAAAAATCTATTGCTTCCTGATCCCTACCTGCTGAAGATAATGCAAGTCCAATACCTGCTGATGATGCAAGATTACCAGGATTAAGCTCGAGAGAAGCTTTATGAAAAACTATTGCCTTTTCAGTTCTTCCTGTATCATAAAATAAATTTGCACAATTTGAGTAAATAAAGGCAATTTTTGGATTTTTTGGATTTTTTTGTATGATTTTAAAAAAAACCTCTTCAGCTTTATCCCTTTTTCCTATTTTTTTATATGCAAGGGCAAGAAGATTATAATAATTAAGATTATTTGGAAATTTTATAATTAAATCTTCTGCAATATTTATTAATTCTCTATAATCACCTTTTGAAAATAGCGTAACTAATTCATTAGTTTGCTGGTCCTGATTTTTAATATTATTCATTTTCTTCAGATATTATAATTATAATTTCTACCCTAATTAGTTTAATAACTTTCTTTTTTTTTATTTAGGAATACCATATAAGAATATCATACAATATATAAATAAAAATTTTGGGCGCGTAGCTCAGCGGTAGAGCACTACGGTGACATCGTAGGGGTCGCTGGTTCAAACCCAGCCGCGCCCACCATTAATCATAATTTTCTTTTAAATTTTTAATTTTTTTTGAATTAGGAAATTTATTCAAAGCTTCATTAATTATTTTTCTATACTCATCTTTTCTATCCAACAAAATTAATACTTCAATATAATCATTATAAATATCTTCTTTGATAAAACCTAATTCAACACATTTTGAAAAATTCTCCTCAGAAAGATCATTTATTCCGAGTCCTTTATAAACTTTACCAAGCAGTCTGTATGCTTGAGGAACATTAGGACTTAAAAATATTGATTTCCTTATAAAATATACACCACTATCAATTTTACTTAAGTTGACTTGAGCCATACCTAAAAAATAATAAATAAAAGATTGCTCGTATATTTTAATCATTCCCAAACACAAATCTTCAACTTCAGAAAATTTTTTTTCATCGGCTAATTTTTGAAGGTTTTCTATATTTTTTTCTAAATTCAATTTATTCCATCCCTAAATGAGATAAAAATAGTTTCTTCATACTTTCTTTATCATCTTCAGCTTTTTTTTCTTTGCTAGCCAGTAAAACTATATCGTAATGATTGCTTCTAGAGGCTGACGCAATATTCAAAAAATTACCATTCTTAAATAAAGAAATAAGACTTTGTTCAGAATAACCAAATTTATGAGCCATATACTCATTTCCATTTTTTATTGATAGTCTCCATCCATAAATTACATCAATAGGTGAAATATCTAAGCCGGCTGCAGTGCTATATAATTTTGAGTTAGGGCCATTTTCATAAACAGCTTTACATGCCTCAATTATATCTGGACATAATAAGAATACATATCCTGAAGGTTTTAAAATTCTATAAAACTCTTTAACTGCGATTTCTGCTTCATGATAAAATAAATGCTCTATATTGTGACTTGAAAATACTGCATCAAATGAATTGTCATCTATCATGCTCATATTTGTCATTGAACCAATGATATCTGGATTATGAGATTTATCTATATCAAACCTCACCTCTTCCCATTTTTCAGAATTAAAAATAAATGTTGTTTGCTCCTTTTTTTTAGGGCCACAGCCAACATGAAGAAATTTAAACTTATTCATTTTTTTCTCAAACTTTAGTGTATAATAATATTATATTTAAAAAAAAAATTTTCATAGGTTGATTAAAAAATAATAGTAACTATATATCAGATTATAGTTACGAATATACTAACAAAATGGGAGAAATATAATGCTAATTGAAGGATTGTCTAATATAACTTTTGTAAATGGTATCTTAAGGGTTGAGTGTACATCAATTGACCCTAGTGGAAAAGAGACAACCTCTGGAACACTTGAAATTCCTGGTGCAAATGTAAATGGTGTTTTAAATGGATTAATCAATTCTGCAAAAGCTATTGAAGAAAAATTAAATAGTATGCAAGAAGATTCTGCAAATTCAGGAACACAGAAAATAAAAGAAAAAAAAGATACTAAAAAGAAAAAGAAGTAATTTTTTAAAACTTAATTTTTATATATAATTAAGGCGAACCAATACCTATGAGTATTTTAAAGAAATATACACTTTTTATTCTTATTTTAGTTTATGCTTCATCGTATGCTAATACAAATGAAAGTTATAGAATATCATCATTTGCTGGCATTAAAGACTTAAATCTATATATGGGTGAAGATGATTATAAAGAAATAATCAGGGCAAGTATTTTTGACCAACCTGAGTTTAAATATATTAACTCTCTTTCTGCTGAAGAAAATTTCAACCTTAAATTTGCTAGAAGAGATAGATTTCCTACAATATCAGGTAATATTATTAATGATGAAAGTTTAGATAGAAATATTGAAGATATAACCTCTGTTAGAAAAAGAAGAGATGATAGCTTTGATGCTGTGGTTGAGGTAAATCAAACCTTATATTCTGGAGGAGCTATTAATGCTGGTGTAAGAGCTGCTAAAAGTAGATCTAAAAATAGGAATACTGAAAGGCAAAAAACAATATCTGAACTAATTCTTGAGGCAAATGAAATATATATTAGCACCGCTACTAGCTCTTTTCTTCTTGAATATGCGCAAAAAATTTTCGAAATTTTAAAACCTTTTAAGGAACGTGTGGATGATAGAGTAAGGTCTGGTATAATGGATCCAGTAGACTTTGCACTATTCTCTGTACGTTTAAATGATCTTGAAACTCTAATTTATCAATTAAAAAGTGCCTCTGAAAAAAATAAAGACAGTTATAAAATATTTTTTAATGAAGATTATAAGAAACTTGCTTTTCCAACGTTCTTGATAAGTAGTGGCATTAGTTTTATTGATAATAAATCTTATGATGTAGAAATGTCAGAACTATCATTTAATGAGAAAAAAGAAAATATAACCTCAGTAAGAAGCGAATATTTGCCTAAATTTGGTGTTAGAGCAAGATATACAAAATATGACATAGATGATGATAGTAATGAGGATGATATTAGAGGAGGAGTATTTGTCTCAATGCCAATCTTCAGTTTTGGAAGAGGTTCCGCAAGAATTAATGCTGCAAAAGCAGCTGCGCAAGGGTCAAAAAACTATGTAAACATATCAAAAAAGGATGACAAAATATTTGAAACTGGCCTTTTAAGTGATTTTAATAACTCTATCTCAAATAGAAGCGTATATATAAAATCGTTCAATGATACTGTTAATCAAAGAAAAACTTTATTAGATAGAATGGAAATAAGTGGTTTTGCAATTAATTCACTTGCTGAGGTTATGTTGAGTGAAATTAGACTTTTAGACATTTTACTAAACAACGAATCTATTATTATCGATACATACCTATCAATACTACACCAAAATCAAGTTCTAAATTCTGAGTTTATGGTTATGTTGGAAAGATAATGAGTGATAACAAAAAAATTTTTTTAAAAGATCATTGGTTTTGGGGAACAATATTTCAAAATAGTGGAATATACGTTCAAGTATTTTCAGCATCTATTTTTATAAATGTTTTTCAACTGGTATCTGCTTTCTACATAATGACTGTTTACGACAGGGTAATACCTAATAATGCTATAGACTCTTTGATAGCATTAACAATCGGAGTGGCAATAGTTTTAATTTTTGACTTTATTTTAAAAATGCTTCGTTCTTATTTTACTGACTTAGCTGGTGCAGAGTTAGATAGAGTTGTTAGTGATAAAATTTTCAAAAAAATTGTAAGTCATGACAATGAAGTTATTGGCTCCCCTTCAGCTGTTGCAACATCTGTTAGAGAATTTGAGGGGGTAAGAGACTTTTTCTCATCTGCATCTTTAGTTGCTTTAATTGACACACCTTTTATGATTCTCTTTTTGGGTATAATTGCGTCAATTGGTGGCTGGGTTGCAATTGTACCAATTTTAATTGTTCCCCTTGTAATTATTGTAGCATCAGCTGTTCAGCCTATGATAAAGAAATATTCTAAATCAACCTCAGGCCTTCAGAGAAATAAAATGTCTACACTTTTAGAATTACTGAATAATGTAGAAGCAGTAAGGACAGTTGCAGGAGGTGGGTTTTTAGAAAAAAGATGGAAAGAAACAGTAAATACTTCTTCACTGCAATTAATTAAAGCAAGAACAATAAATAATATAGCAACAATATTCTCTCAATCTGCGCTTCAAATTAGTTCCGCCGGTATAGTTTGTGTTGGTGTGATTTTAGTTGCAAATCAATCAATTACAACTGGGGCTCTAATTGCTTGTGTAATTCTATCCGGAAGAACCTTATCACCTCTTGTTCAAATTGGTCAGTTACTTACAAAATTAAATAATACCCTTATTTCTTATAGAAATATTGATAAACTTATGACCGATGTATCAAGAGATGAGTTAACTTTAGATCAAAAAGCTGTTGTTTTAAAAAATGGTAAAATAGAAATCACAAACCTTGATTATACTATTGATGAAACAAAAATTTTAAATCAGATTAATATTAATTTAAGTGATGGTGAAAAACTTGGTATTGTTGGAGCTGTTGGCAGCGGTAAAACATCATTACTAAAACATATTATTGGATATATATTGCCTAATTCAGGAACTGTTCTGGTTTCTGACTATGATATCAAAAATATTCCATCAAAATCACTAAGAGAACATATTGGTTATTGTTCTCAGAATATTCAACTATTTTCAGGTAGTATTTATGATAATATTACAGCGGGATTGGATAATGTATTAGAGGAAGAAGTTGTTGAGGCTGCAACTATTGCTTGTTGTCATGACTTTATTGCCAAACTACCTGGTGGTTATGGTTACCAACTTATTGAAAATGGAATGAATTTATCAGGAGGTCAAAGACAATCAATAGCACTTGCAAGAGCGCTTATTAGAAAACCTAAATTATTAGTCTTAGATGAGCCTACAAGTTCTATGGATTCAGAAACAGAGGAGAAGGTGGTAAATAATATATTTTCCTTACCACATAACCCAACTATAGTTATATCAACTCATAGAATACAACACTTAACGAGGACTAATAAAATTGGAATTGTGGTAAATGGACAAATTGCAAGATTAGGCCCAACAAATGAAATTATAAAACAACAAAAAGCATAAAATGAATTTTTTTAATAGAATATATAATACTGTCTCTTCCGCGTTTAACTCTCTAAATAGAGATAATTTTGAACGTTTGTTAGAGCTTCTAGCGATAAACAACTATAATATTAATAAAGGTTCATATGTTCTTTATTGGTCAATAGCATCATTCACAGTTATATTTATTGTATGGTCACTTTTTGCATCAGTTGATCAAGTCGTTAGAGCGACTGGAACAGTTGTACCTACCTCCAAAGTTCATGTTATCCAAAGTCCAAACGGCGGAGTAATTGAAGCTATAAATACGAAAATGTCTGATGAAGTTGAAAAAGGTCAAATCTTATTTTTAATTGATAATTCAGTTGCTAAAAATAAATATAAACTTGCAAAGTCAGTTAGAGATGCTCAGAAAAGAAAAGTCGAATTAATTGAGGAACTTGTTAAAAGAGGATCTGAGGCTGAAATTAGACTAATAGATGAGAGGCTTACTTTGTATAATACAGAAGAATCTCTTCAAAAAGCAGAACTAAACATGAAACATTCGGAGGTAATATCCCCTGTAAAAGGAACTATAAGCGGAGTAGATGTTGTGAATATTGATCAGGTTGTATCTCCGGGAGAGCAAATCGCAACAGTTGTACCATATAATGATACTCTTCAAATAGAGGCCTTAGTGCTGCCAAAAGATATTGCTTATGTATCTGCTGGACTCAAGGCAAGGTTAGCATTCTCTGCCTATGATATGTCAATTTATGGACAATTTGACGGTATTGTAAAAAAAGTTGCTCCAAATACAACTCAAGAAAATCCAAATGAACCAAGTATGTATAAAACAATAATTGAAATTAATTTAGAAAACTCTGAGAAATTCAAAGAAATTATACTACAAGCCGGAATGCAAGCTGATGTATCAATTATTGGACAACCAAGAACTGTTGCAAGTTATATAATTAATCCAATAACAAAACTTTCTAAAACTGCCCTAAGAGATTAATAACTATTTGATTGAGGGATCACCAATAAGAAGTCCTTGTCTAGTCTCTAAGATTTTAACAAAATTTGATGCCTCGAGAAGAGCATCTGGTGTTCCAGTATCCAGCCATGCAAAACCCTTTCCTAATGTTTCAACATCAAGTTTATTTTTCTTTAGGTAAGCTTTATTTAAATCTGTAATTTCTAGCTCCCCTCTTTTAGAAGGCTTTAATTTTTCAGCAATTATTGGTGCGTCTTTATCCAGGCTATATAAACCGGTAACAGCCCAATTAGATGAGGTTTTCTTTGGTTTTTCAATTATGGATTTAATTTTATTATTCTTATTAAAACTGACAACACCATATCTCTCAGGATCAGAGACCTGATAAGCAAAAATAGTCGAACGGCCTTTTTTTCTTAAAACTTTTCTTAGAAGAGTTTTGAGTCCAGGACCAAAAAACAAATTATCTCCTAAAATTAATAGTGACCTTGAATTATTTAACCAATCTTTTGCAATTACTAAAGATTGAGCAATCCCTTGTGGTTTTTGTTGCACTAAATAGTCAATTTTAACGCCCCATTTCTTTCCATTACCAATAATTTTTTTAAAATTTTCTTGTTCTTCAGGTTTTGTGATAATTAAAATATTTTTTATATTTGCTTGTATTAAAACAGAAAGTGGATAAAAAATCATCGGTTTGTTGTAAACTGGTAGAAGCTGTTTTGAAAATAATTTAGTCATTGGCCGAAGTCTTGTTCCATCACCTCCAGCTAAAATAATTCCTTTTACAGTAGTCATTTTATTTTCCCTCAAATTAATAGAGCTCGTTTAATACGTGCGATACTCTCTCCTGCCAATCATATACTTTTATATTTAAAGAATCTAAAACATGATAGTCAAGAGACAAACGGCTGTCAGCAGGTCTAATGGCTTTGGATAACCACTTAGTTGAATTAATTGGGTTAACAATTCCTATTTTATTTCCTTTACCGTTTAATTCTTTAGAAATAAAGACCGCTAAGTCATACCAATTAGTATAGCCGTTATTAGTATAATGAAAAACTAAAGGCGTATTTTTTTTTGAATCAAATAATTTATTATTTTTTTCTAATAGATCTTTTATTGCATTCGCAATATCTCTTGCATAAGTAACAGACATCATTTGATCACTTATAACATCCACATCAGAACCATTTAGCATTTTCTTTGATATGGTTTTAACAAAGTTATTGCCGAAAACACTGAATACTGAAGCAGTTCTTATTATAACAGATTTACTATTCAACTCTAAAATAGCTTTTTCTCCGTCTAATTTAGACAAACCATAATAATTCACTGGATTACCATTTGAATTATAACTAAATGGGCCAGAGCTATTTTTTCCAAAAATATAATCAGTTGAAATATGTATCAATGTAGCATCAATTTCAGAAGCAACAGATGCCATTACACCTGGTGCAATGGCATTAATTTTATATGCCTTAGTTTTTTCTGTTTCACAATTATCAACCTCAGTAAAAGCAGAAAAATTAATTATAATATCAGGGTTAACCTCAAGAATACTCTTCCTAATATTGTTATTATCAAGGAGATCCATAGATTTAGAGTCCCTAAATATGTAATTGTTTTTTGAGCTCTTTGTTAACTCGAATAATTCATGCCCTATTTGGCTATTTTTTCCAGATACTAATATTTTCATTTATTTCTTAAACCAAGACGTTCTTCATTGTTAGATTTATTAAGAAGCCAATCTTTATTCTCTAACATCCATTCAATATAATTCTTTATACCTTCTGAAAAATCTATACTAGGCGCCCAGGAAAGTTCAGTCATTATTTTATTAATATCTAATCCATATCTTTTATCATGTCCTGGCCTATCAGGAACAAAACTGATTAAGTCTGAGTAATTACTATTTTTTCTTGGATGAATTTTGTCTAAAAGATTACAAATTAAATTAACAATATCAATATTACTTAACTCATTATTTCCACCAATATTGTAAACTTCACCCGACTTACCTTTAAGCATAATTTTATAAATTGCATCTATATGATCGGACACATGTATCCAATCCCTGACATTCAAGCCGTCACCATAAACTTCTATTGGTCTTTCTTTTAATGCATTTTTAACAGTGAGCGGTATTAATTTTTCTGGAAACTGCCATGGACCATAGTTATTACTGCTATGACTAATATTAAAAGGAAGACCATATGTTTTCCCCCAAGCCCTAACTAATAAATCAGATGAGGCCTTAGTTGCAGAATAAGGGCTGTTTGGTCTATATCTACTTTTTTCGTTGAATGGATTTTCTTCAAAATCTAAAGATCCATATACTTCATCTGTAGAAATATGAATAAATTTAAATAATTTCTTTTTTTCTCCACTTAAATTAGAAAAATAATCTAAAGACGCTTCAAGTAAATTATACGTACCAACAATATTAGAATTAATAAAATCTATTGGACCATCTATTGATCGATCAACATGAGATTCAGCAGCAAAATTAAGAATATAAAGGGGTTTAGATATTTTTAAAAATTCAAAAATAGAATTTTTATTGAATAAGTCACCTTGTAAAAATGTATAATTTGATTTTGAAATATTTTCTAGAGATTCTGGACAAGATGCATAGGAAAGTTTATCGAAATTATAGACACTATACCCTTCGTTAATAAGCCTTCTAACTGCCTCTGATCCAATAAAACCACATCCACCAGTAACTAAAATACTTTCCTTTGTCATATACCTATCTCTTTCTTAAAATTATCCCAAGTAAATAATTTTGAGTCTTTTTCAGATAAAATAGGAGGGTAATCAAAGGGCCATTGAATATCAATAACAGGATCATTCCAAATTAAGCCTATCTCACTTTCAGAATGATAAAATTCATCAACTTTGTAGCCTATTATAGTATTGTCTTCCAGTGTACAAAAACCATGAAGAAATCCATTTGGTATAAAAACTCCATCACCATAGTCAGATAGCTTTAAAGAGAAGCATTTTCCAAAACTTTTAGAGTCTTTTCTAATATCTATGAAAAAATCAAGTATCGAACCGGCAATTAAATATATAAATTTGGACTGTTCATATGGATATTTTTGACAGTGTAATCCCCTTATTGTATTTTTAAACTTTGAAAAAGATATATTATCTTGTTTAAAATTCAAATTTAAATTGAATTTTGAAAAAGACTCCTTGTTATAAAGCTCAAAAAAAGAACCTCGATCATCTTTATTTATTTTTGGCTTTATAGAAAGCGCACCAGATCCTAATTCTTTTATTATCATTTCAAAGCCTTTTTAATTAGATTCAAATGAGCTGGCAAACAAACCTTTTCTAAATCATACTTATCTATAATTGTTTTTCTAGCATTCAATCTAATTTCATTAAATTTATCTTTATTTTTCAATACTTTAGTTATTTTTTTTGCAATAATATTACTATCAAAAAAATCGACCAATAATCCATTATAATTATTTTTAATAACTTCCGTTACTGGTTTAGTATCAGAAGCCAATACTAATGCTCCACAACTCATTGCCTCTAACATCGACCATGATAATACAAAAGGATAGGTAAGATACATATGAAGGCTAGAAATTTGAAGGACCTTTATATAACTGGAATACTCTAAAAAATCTAAAAAGAATATTTTACTCTCATCTATCTCTTTCTTAATTTTTGAATAGAATATATCTTTAAAAATTCCATCTGGTGACGGTGCTCCATACCCATGGGTATCTTTACTTCCTACAATAAAAATATACGTATCAGGGTTTTCTTTTAATATTTCTGGAATAGATTCCATAAAAATATGAAAGCCTCTGTATGGGTCTAAAGATCTACTAACATAAGTAACAATTTTATCTTTTTTTGTAAATTTTTTGTTATTAATGGTTATAGATACATCATCATTTGGCTTAAGAATATTTGTATCAATTCCGTCATGAATTACATTAATAGCACTTCTTAGAATTTTAGGAACAAGTGATTTCTGATATTCAGTAGGACAAACCAAGTAATCACTTGTAGTATAAGATGATAAAAATGGAGAATTTCTAGCGGTTAATTTTAACTTATTATAAAGATGAAATTCATCAAAATTTTTCATTAATGTTTTTTCAATAAAATCCTTATCAAAATCAATATCGCAATCAGTTGTTTTGTAATAAAATTCTACATATGACAAAATCTTAGCTTCGGGCCAGACTTCTTTTAAAAAAAATGTTTCACCCCATCCAGGATGACCAATTATTAAGTCTGGGAAAAAACCATTTTCCTTTAAATCTAAAGCTTTTCTTGCAGCAGACTCAGCTCGTATCATCTTAGTTTCGAACTCTATTGACCATTGATTAATATTTTCAGAAGATTGACCAATTAAATTATAAGAGTGATTACTCATACCTTCATGAGAATATTCTTTTATTGATAATGTATGAACTTCATAGCCTAAATTTACTAATTTAACAGAAATATGCTTATATTGACCTGGAAAATTTTGATGAACAAAGAGTATTTTTTTATTATTTTTTTTCATTTGATTTAACTATTTCCATATAACCATATTTTGAAAGCCATAAAATTGACCTAAAAATAATACGTTCATCATATTTGAGTTCGTTAATAATTTCAGAAACTAAAAGCTCATTATTATTTTTTGTATAGTTATAAATTATTCTCAAAATATCAATATCAGGGGCTATTTTATCAAGAAAAGAAATACTCGGTAAGTTATAAAATTCTACTAGATCAGTTTTATTAGTATTACTAACTCTTACGCTACATTTTGGATTTAATTTAAAGGTAGGGTAATCATCAAAAAAAGCATATGGATCCTGGATTGAAATAGGAGGCAAGAAACTTTTTTTATCACCGAGATTCGACTTTCTTTTTAAATCTAGCTCATTTTTTAATTCATCATACATAGTAATTATTTTTAACCAATCAAAATCTTCTGCTCTTTTTTTTGCATTTGCACCCATCTCTAATCTTAAATTTTTATTGAGGGATAATAAACTAATCTTATCAATACATTCTTTAATATTAATAGAAACTGTTTGACTAGCTTTTCCAATATAATGATCATATGTATCAACACCTAAGTTATGCATTAAAGCTAACTCATAGCCATTCCCCTTTTCCATAGTTGATGTGGTTAGCCTAAATCCATCAATTCCATCTCTAACAGTTCCCTTATAGCCATTCCAATCACTCACAACCGTAGGTAAGCCTGAGGCCATTCCTTCTAATGGGGTAAGTCCAAATGTTTCTTGAAAGTTATCAACTAATGAAAGAAAAATATCTGATGATGCATAGGACCTTTTTTTCTCATCAATATCTCTTCCATCTAAAAAATGACATTTTACTGAAGGACAGATTGTTTTACTATCATCCTTATACAATTTTTCGATAGCAGGATTAGGAAACCAACCTGTCTGAATTAAATGTAAATCAACACCATCTGGTAAATTATTCTTTACATTTTCTAGAGCGATATACATTGGCATGTAGTGTGCCTTTGCATGAAAGCTTAGCCTTCCTAAAAACAAAACTACAATATCATTATCTTTTATGCCTAATTTTTTTCTAGATGATATTTTTTCTTCATCAGTAAAATTATAGTCATCTAAGTGAACACCCAAAGGAATTACAGGCAACTCGAAGTTAGGCTTCTTAGTAGCGCCAAGTCTATCCTTTAGAATTTCAGAATACTGATTATAAAGATTGTTAATTGAGTTCTTAACTGAATCTGATGTACTTATTATAGCATCCCATGGCTTTAATTGAGTGGTATAACACTCTATTAATGAATTTATAGCCTGTTCTGATGCGGTTGTATGAGTAACACCTACAATGCTATAGCTATTATCATTAAAAAAGAATCTTTGGTTAACAAATCTACTAATATCAGGTGCAGGATAATATAAGCCACCAAATTTACTAATCCCGCTTGGATTACCCCAAGGGATATAAGATATTTCTTTTTTTATACCCTTCTTTAATAGGCCTGAGAAATCTGAAGTAAAATCATTAAAACAATCTTTATTCCTTGCATAGACACCAACATTACTATGACTACTGTAAGCATAAGCCTTTAGCAAAGAATTACCAGCAGCTTGTCTACCCATAATTCTCTCACCATCAACTGCATAGGCTTCATTTTCATAAAATAATGCCCATAAAGAATCTCTAGTATCAGTCATACCCTATTCACTTAACTCATTATCTAATATTTCAAGAATAATATCAGGTTTTATATAATAATTGCATAAGAGATTATCATTATTAGTATAGATTGGTGCTTTCTGTTGTTGATTTTCACCTAAATTCTCACCAGTATTTATTTCCATTATATAACTACTAGTATCGATAATATTAAATTGAAATTCTGACATTAAATTATTCAATTCAGAGTTAAAATCATCTATTTTCTTTATTATTTTTTCATATTTTAAATGATTATGAGATAGCAGCGATGGTTTTAAAATAGTTAAAAAATAGATATTTGAAAAATTACATATTGGATGAATTTCAGAAAAAATATCTTTAAGCGACTCTTTTATATTATTTTCCATAAACATTTCAATATCTAAAACAAATAAATTTGCTGACTCTTCCTCTTTTAAAAAAACAAAATCACTATCATTAAGTATAAAGGGAGAGGTTTTAGGAGAGTAACGATTAACATAATGAAAAGAATGGTTAATATTATATATATTACACCACCCTAAAGATTGTATACCGCCAATCACATTAATTTTTTTATTATTATTTTTAGGTTTAACAGGATCCTTTTGATCAGTTAAATCTTTACGCGATTGTATTAACACAGGTATTGAATTTAAATAAAAGCGAGAATTTTCTTGATAAGAAGAATAAATAACAGGGTCAAAATCATTTTTGTTAAGATCCCAATCAATAAAACCATCAAAATCATTTTTTATTAAACCTTCCTTAATTTTGGAATAATACTGGTTATACCAGGTAATACTTCTATTAAAATCATTAGATAAATAATTAAATAAATTTATATAATGAATAATCCCAAGAATAATTTTCTTATCAATATATTCATTGTATTCATCAATTAAAGAATTAAGTTTTTGTATAACATTACTATTATTAAAAAATACTGATAGATATTTATGCAAAATAAATGAATCAAAAATTCTATTATCAAACATAGTTTTTAGAATAAAATTAATTTCTTCTTTATGAATAATATCATAAAATTTATTAATAATAAAAATAGCAAAAAGACCATTTTCATTAATATATAAATTAAAATTATCTTCAGAAACTATTTTAATAGCACCATCATCACTTAAAATAAAACAAGAGCTTAATTCTGGAAAAAAATCTAAATAATCAATAAATTTTTTATTGGAATATTTAAAACAAAAAGATAGAGCTAATAAAATTATACTTTTATCAAGATCGATCTTCTTAATTTTATTAATAATATCCATAGATGGCTTATCAATAAAATTTAAAATATGTTTTAAAATATTCTTATAAGATTTGTTCTTAAAGGGTAGTTTTTTGAATTCTTTTTCTAAATTGAAATTATCTAACTCACCATCAAGCCTATCTTTGATAGCTATATAGCTTAAACCAAAATAAAAAGGTAATTGATCATACTCACTAAATTTATCTTTATTGTAGTAGTTATATAGTTTCTTAAAAGACTCAAAATCATAATCTAAAAATAGAAAATTTGATAAAGAAATTTCTTGAGGATTTAAAACCCCTTTAATTGAAGAGGTGGAGTTAGATTTGATAATATCTAATAAATTACCTTTATATAAAAAAATTTCATCCATAACAAAAAAAAAGGGGAACCAAAAGGTTCCCCTAAATTTATAAGATATTATTGATCTTAAGTAAACTGACCAACGACTAAAGTATCAAGGTCAATATCAGCAGATGATTGAACAAGTAGATGAACATCAGCAACAGTAACATCAGTTCCATCGCCATCTAATGCACTATCAATCCAGAAGATTTGAAGCGGAGCAGCTGGTGTATCAGCAGC
>MDSX01005364.1_pt1 | contig 18307 bp, 19 predicted proteins | sample 811141 | NCBI WGS metagenome assembly MDSX01 (sample SAMN05326642, study PRJNA326480) | marine metagenome | isolation source: seawater | place: Atlantic Ocean: South East | collected 2010 | reverse complement strand
TGTGAATGGAATAATAAGGGCATTAGCACTGCATGGGGGTAGTGGCGAATCTGACACGTTTAATTTAACCTATGGAAGCGCAAGAAGTATTGCCGAATTAGCAAGTATAGTTAAAAAGATAATACCTAATGCTATATTAGAAACTAGTCCCAAAGCTTTGGATAAACCTATTCGTGGAACTTTGCGAATGGATAAGGCACGCGAACGTCTTGGGTTTTATCCAAAATGGCCCATAGAGGATGGCTATAAAAAATATTGTGAATGGTACGTGACACAATGGGAAAAAGTTATGAGGACTAATGGATGAAATCAGGCATAATAGTTTTTGCTCGCCTTAATTCGATGCGATTACCTGGAAAAGCTCTAATCAAGATAGCTGGGATAAGGCTTATAGATAGGGTGCTTAATAGGGTTCAGAAAGCTGAAGGGGCATCTATAACAGTTGTTGCAACAACCGATACTAATCTCGATGATCAACTAGTGGAATATTTAGAAGGTCGTGACGTATATATTTATAGAGGTTCTGGTTCTGATGTAGCTTTGCGAGCTGCTTGTTGCGCTAAATTTCATAATCTTGACTGCTTTGTACGTATCAGTGGCGATAGTCCATTTATAAACTCAGATTTGATAACACGCGCTCTTTTAAAGTATAAAACGGGTTCTTTCGATTTGGTAACTAACGTGTTTCCCAGAACTTTTCCTCGAGGTGTTAGTGTTGAAGTGATCAAAACTCAGGCAATACAAAGATTGCTGGAACTTACCCAACAAGAATTTTATACAGAACATGTAACACCATATTTTTATGATAACTCAGATAAATTCTCTATAAAAAATATTTTTTCTAACAATGTTGCATTTCGTGAGGCAAACTTGGCTGTGGATACACCAACTGATTTAAAGCGCATAAATTGGATCCTGGAGACTTTTGGGGAGGGCCTTGACTTGAGCTCACTCGCTGAAAAATCGAATCTATGGAATTCAGAGCAATGCGATTAAAGAAAATTGACCCCCCAAGAGTATTTAAGGTCGGTTCATTTGGTAGCAGTATAAATTTGTCACACGTTATAGATCTAAACTTAGATCCTGACGAACAGGTCACTCTGATAGGGGATAATGGCGGTGAGTTTGACATTTGCCGAAAATCATGGGGATATTATGCTACCCCATCAATTAATCATAGACTTAAGGACTTTGGGTATAGAACATGTATCGTGGAAAGCAGTGGAAGGCGGTATTTGCATCTAGTTGAGCAGGAAAAAATAAATGAGTACTTAAACTATCTAAAAGAACAAAGAATGAAGATTTTATTTTGGTTAGACGAAGATAAGATCAGTATTGAGGAAAACGGTTAGAGCTAACAGTGACATCCAAGATAAAAACTTTTCAGGACCCTTCGGAGATTTTGTGGGATGAGTCATTCAAAGAGCAAATCGCCCAAGATTCTTACAACACGGCACCAGTAGAATGCATAGTTCGATCTGTATCTCATTTCTTACGGGCTCGATTTAAATCCCAAGAAAAGTTTAAAAATCTTAAATTTTTAGAGGTGGGGTGTGGGGCTGGAGCCAACCTAATATGGTTAGCAGAAAAGGGAATTTTACCAAGTGGTGTGGACATTTCAAAAACTGCACTCAGTCTTTGTAGGAAAAATTTTCAAAAAAAGTTTTTATATAATAAATTGGGTGATTTAAAGCACTCACCAGCTACTGCATTACCTTTCGATGCTGCTACTTTTGACGGGGTTATAGAGTCGTGTGTCTTTCAGCACTTAAATCAAGACGACCGGACAAAAGCTCATAAAGAAGTTGTTCGGGTAATGAAGCCTGGGGGCGTTTTTATTGGGCATATGTTGAGTGTTAATCACAGTACCTATAAAACTAACAGAGGCTATTTTGAAGAAATTGAACCTGGAACATTAGTTCTAGAGTCAAAAATAGTCTCAGGTAAGATCAATCTAGAGTCTATTGGTTTGTCACATTTCTTTTCTAAAAGTGAATATCATACTTTGCTAGAAGGTTGTTCTATTATAGATCCTTGTGAAATAACATATCAATTACCATCCGAGGAAGCAGCGCGACGTGGTTATAAAAGTTATTACCAGGCGATGTGGAATGTTTATGCAGTAAAATAGAATTAACCTGTTTAAAGCCGCATAAATCAAAATTATTTCATAGCAAGGTGAAGTATGCCTCGGAGTAATCTTGAATGAAAAGTTGGAAGATAAACTGTGACCAGATTGAATGATGATAGGGTTGTTGAATTAATTGTTATTTAAACAAAATAGGAACTTTTAGCGCAGGCTGGATAAAGTGAGTCAAATACTCTTATATGCTTTATCTTTATGCTTTTTATTCAATATATTAGTTTCCAGGTAAATAGATTTTATAATAGGAGAGATAAGATGGCTCGCATTGGGTTTATAGGTTTGGGAAATATGGGTGGACCAATGGTGAGGAATCTAATTAAAGCGGGTCACTCTTTGAGCGTGTTTGACTTATCCGAGGAGGCGGTAAATTTTGCTGTTCAATCGGGAGCGTTAGCAGCAAAATCAGTTCCGGAAGCAGCTAGCGGAGTTGATTTTGTGGTGACCATGCTACCTGTTGGAGCCAACGTAAAAGAAGTGTTTTTGAATAATGGTATTATAGCTGCGGCAGACCCCGAAACCGTGATGATTGATTCCTCCACTATTGATGTTGAAACGGCTCAAGCTGCGCATGCAGCATCAAAAGCTGCGGGCTTTGATATGATCGATGCTCCTGTTTCAGGAGGAGTTACGGGTGCTGATGCAGGAACACTCACTTTCATGTGTGGTGGTGATAAAAAAAGTTTTGAGAAAGCAAAACCTATATTAGAAGCGATGGGAAAAAACATCGTACATTGCGGTGCAGCAGGATTGGGACAAGTTACTAAGATTTGTAACAATATGTTGGCTGGTATTAACGCTCTTGCTGCGGCGGAAGCGATGGTTATGGGAGAACGCCTGGGCGTTTCGAGGGAAACTTTATATAACGTGATTTCTACCTCTACTGGCAATTCTCTTTATTTTGAGAATTTTAATCCAATGCCAGGTGTATGTTCTTCTTCTGCAGCAAATAATAATTTTAAACCAGGGTTTATGGCGAAGTTGATGTTGAAAGATTTGCGACTATCTCAGGCAGCTGCTCAATCAGCGAGCACTGCAACTCCGTTGGGGGCTACTGCAACTGCAGCCTTTCAGCATTTAGTTGAGAATGGGTTTGGAGATTTGGATACAACAAGTATCATTAAGCTGATAGATCCTAATGTTAAATAAATTGAAAACACTCTAGGGGATAAGTAGGTCATGTCGTCGTTGTCAAATTTAAAGGTGTTAGACTTGACCAGTCATTTGTCAGGTCCTTATTGCGCCATGATTCTAGCCGATCATGGAGCAGATGTGGTTAAGATTGAAAAACCAAACGAGGGTGATCAACTTCGAAAAACACCTCCGTTTCAAAGCGGGGAAAGTGCTCCGTTTATGTTATGGAATAGAAATAAGCGTTCAGTTACTTTAGATTTAAAGGACCTTAAAGATCATCAACTGCTGCTTAAAATGGTAGAAGCAGCAGATATTATGATTGAAAACTTCAAGCCGGGGACTGCTAGTCGATTGGGTATAGATTATGTGTCTGTATCGAAAATTAATCCTGCTCTGATTTATTGTTCTATATCTGGATTTGGACAAACTGGACCCTATGCCCCTCGGGGTGGATTTGACTTAATTGCGTGTGGGATGTCTGGTTTAATGTCGATTAATGGTCCACCAGATGGCCCTCCATATAGAATTCCGATGCCGGTATCGGATGTTTGTGGGGGAATGAATGGGGCAATAGGGATATTGACTGCATTGGCTGCTCGAAATCAGACAGGTCGAGGACAACATGTTGACACAAGTCTTTTTGAATCTGGAATATCATTAGGCGTATACGAAGCCGCAAATGTTTTTGCAAATGGAGAAGTGCCTGAGCGATTGGGTCAAGCACACCGAGGGAGTGCTCCCTATCAGCTTTTCCCAACATCTGATGGGTATGTGACGGTTGGTGGAGCTCAGGATAATTTCTGGAGAGGAACATGCAAAATTTTAGATTGCGAGCAATTAGTAGAAGATCCAAGATTTAAATCTAAGGCTGAGCGAGTAGCAAATAATAAAGTACTGGTATCTGAGCTTGAAGTATTTTTTCGACGCCAATCGACAAGTAAACTTTGTCAAGCGTTTGATGAGGCTGGTATTCCCGCAGGGCCAGTCATGAACCATGTTGAAGTGTATAACGATCCTCAAACGCTTGCTCGAGAAATGGTCGTAGAGGTCGAACATAGTAAGTTAGGCCAAATGAAAACGATTGGCATTCCGGTTAAACTTTCAGATACACCTGGCAAGATTACTAGAAGCGCCCCTCTTTTAGGGGAGCATAATAAAGAGGTTCTAAAGGATTGGGGTCTAGAATAGTTTTTATAAATTAATAATGTGCGTAATTTATTTTTGAGCTGCGAGCAATAGTTAATTAAAATTTGGAGTGAAATGATGGTAGTGGTAGAGGTTTACACTTCGATGTGGTGTCCTTTTTGTCATAGGGCAAAAAAGCTACTTAAGGATAAAGGAGTTGATTTTAACGAAATCGATGTAGGCATGGGCGGTAAAACTCGGCAAGAGATGCTTGACCGGGCTGAGGGTCGTTATACGGTTCCACAAATTTTTATAGATAATGTGGGTATAGGGGGTTCTGATGAGTTGGCCAGTCTAGACCAAAACGGACAATTAAACTTGATGTTAGGTCTATAAAATAACTGAGGTGATCTAGATGTCGAAATTGAGGATTGCTTGTATTCAAACTAACTCAAGCCCGAACCCAGAAGAGAATATAGCTACTGTTAGTGTCTTGATCCGGGAAGCATGTGCTGCGGGCGCTGAATTTATAACTACGCCAGAAGTAGTTGGGATGCTGGAGCCCGACAGGATAGCAGCATTATCAAAAGCCCAATCAGAGGAAAAACATCAGGTTTTATTTGCTTTTCAAGAGTTAGCGCTAGAACTTGGTATATGGCTTTTAATAGGTTCTATTTCTATTAAAGTCTCAGACACAAAACTATCGAATAGGAGTTTCCTTATCAACCCAAATGGCGAAGTTATTGCTAGATACTCAAAAATTCATATGTTTGATGTAGAGGTAGGCGACGGTAATAAATATCTAGAGTCTAAAACATATGAACCTGGCTCTAAAGCTGTGATTGCTGAGACCCCATGGGGACTCATGGGACTGACCATTTGCTATGATATTCGCTTTCCAAACTTATTCAGAGATCTAGCTAAAGCGGGTGCAAAAGTTATTTTTTCTCCAGCCGCTTTCACCAGAGTAACAGGTGAGGCTCATTGGCACGTTTTACAACGAGCGCGGGCTATCGAGAATGGTTGCTATATAGTTTCTCCGGCTCAGGTTGGAACGCATGCTAACAATAGAAAAACATTTGGCCATTCTTTAATAGTGAATCCGTGGGGCGAAGTTTTAGCGGACGGAGGAACCGAAACAGGGTTTATTGTTTCAGAACTTGATTTAGGCGCAGTCGACATATGTCGAAGCAAAGTCCCATCATTGTATAATGACCAAGCCTACTTAAAGCCTTTTTAAAATATTATATGAGTTTATTGTCAGTCATAGCGATAAATTTTTTCCTTCTGTTTTCGCGAAAATTTTTAGTTCGATTGCTCAAAAGATCCTTTAGACTAGATTCTATAGCATCACCTAAAGTGGTCATAGTAGTCTGATGATCCCTATGGGCGGCACCTAACGGCTCTTTTATAATTGAATCTATAATGTTAAGAGAGTAGAGGTCTTGTGCAGTTAATCGTAAAGCATTAGCTGCGTTCGTGGCATTTTCGCTGCTTCTCCAGAGTATTGACGCACAACCTTCTGGTGAAATTACAGAATATATGGAATGCTCAAGCATTAAAACTTTATCTGCTGTTGCTAATGCTACAGCTCCGCCTGATCCACCCTCTCCTAATATAACCGCTACTATTGGCACATTTACGCTTAGACTTGTTTCTATAGATCGGGCAATAGCCTCTGCTTGACCCCGCTCTTCTGCTCCAATACCAGGATACGCACCCGCTGTATCAATAAAAGTAAGAATAGGAAGATTAAATCTATCTGCCATTTCCATAAGCCGTTTAGCTTTTCTGTATCCCTCTGGCATCGCCATGCCAAAGTTAGTTTCTAAACGTTCCTGAGTTGTATTTCCTTTTTCTGTGCCAATAATCATAACTGACTGGTTCCGGAATCGAGCTAAACCAGCATTAATAGCTTTATCCTCACCGTAGCTGCGGTCACCAGCTAAGTTGATAAAATCTGAGAAGAGAGATTTTATTACTTCTTTGAAATGGGGCCTATTTGGATGTCGAGCGACTTGCACTTTTTGCCAGGGAGAAAGTTTTTCATAAATAGTCTTTAGTTGACGCTCAGCCTTTATCTGCAATTTAGTAATCTCAGTAGCGATATTGGTGTCGCCATCGCCAGCAATATGCCGTAGCTCTTCGATTTTTCCTTCGAATTCAGCTACCTGCTTCTCAAAATCAAGAAACACTCGATAAAAACTCCCTCATAAAATACTATCAGCTTTTAATTGTTTTTTTGCTCAAAGGCTAATAAAATATTATAATCTACAAGTTTATTTTTTTGTTAAAGGGTGGTGTGTTGATACTATCGACATCAGGCGATTACCTAGTACATGTGTATAAATTTGTGTCGTAGATATGTCAGTATGTCCTAACATTTTTTGTAAACTCCGTAGATCTGCTCCCCGGTCTAATAAATGAGTCGCAAAAGCGTGCCGCAATACATGTGGGGACAACTTTTGGGGGTTGATATTTGATTTTATTGCTAGCCCTTTTAGGAGTTGGCCGACTCTCCGTCGGGTTAGAAACCCTTGGGCGGAACGTGATGGGAATAAAAATTTAGACTGAGTGCCCGGTTTTAAGAAAGCCTGACGTACTTCGCGATAAGAGGAAATAGACTTAGTAGCAGCATCTGTTAATGGGATTATCCGTTCTCGTCCACCTTTTCCATTCACTAGCAATATATTCGGGTCCCGGGACAATGCAGAGTTTGGTAGACTAACTAATTCGGACACTCTTAAGCCTGTAGCATAGGTAACCTCAAGCAGGCACACTAATCTTATCCCCTCAACTCCGGTAATTTTATAAGCCTGAATGAAAAGTCTTTCCACCTCCTCTTCTGACAGTAATTTCGGTAAAGTACGACTTTGTTTAGGCCCATCAATATGCCTAGTTGGGTTGTCGGGTCTATAGCTTTCTGATTGAAGGAAAAGAAAAAATTGGCGCAGAGCTGACAATCGTCGCGCAGAAGTTCTGGCATTGATATGGTTTTGATTTAGCGCCTTAAAATAGTCCTTTATTTGTCGCGGGCAACTATCCTCAATTTTTTTATTATGATCTATTCTTATCAAATATTTTTTGAAATCAGTAAGATCACTCAAATAAGCCGCAACCGTATTTAATGTTGCTCCTCGTTCTGCAACTAGCATTGCTAAAAAATTATCTAGTAGTGGATCGTTAGCTATTTCCAACTCGTTGGCTCTGTATCTGTTGAACAATGTGAGTACTCAAAAGGACTTGGATACTATTATTTCAAACGCAAGCCTTCTAGCTTCTTTTTCAAAACCCAACTTCTGTAAACTATCTACAATTAATACTAATTCGTTGGGGGGAAGTGAATCAAACTCAGTTTTTTCCAATGAAATTAATAATCGAATTATAGCTTCAGCTAAATTCCCTTGATTCACGGCCATTTTTATTAAAAATTGATTATTAAAAATTGATTTTCTGGCTATGCTGAGAGAATTTGGGCCTACCAAGTCAGTCCATAACTGATGAGATATAGGTTCTTCTAGAACATACATTAACTCGAACATCAATGCGGCTAAATTATTTGCTATTTCGGGACTTTTTTGCTTTGCAACCTTCAACCATTTTTGTGTTGAATCATCGCTCCATTCAAAAACAGTGTCCCCCCACATAATTCTTAAAAAGGGCCAAATTTCGTTCCATTTTTGGAGGGCCCTCTCATCAATATTCGCCTCCCTAATGGCCAGTGACACCCACAGCTTAGTGTGCTCGAGGTTAGAGTTGGCAGTATGGATTAGTGCTGCATCCGCAGCAAACCAACCAAGTTCTGATCCAACTGGTATAGTTTTTAATATTGGCCCATAAAGCTCTGCCATTTCGCTAAAGCGTTTATTTTTTATTGCAATTGATTTTGCTCGCTGGATAGCTTGCGCTTTCCCAAAGCTTGAGTCATGTCTGAGCGTGGCCCGGTATAAAAGTGTCCGCGCTTTCGGTGTTGCTTCATTAAGCGCTATCGACAGAGCATTTTCTATTTCTTGACCTTCAATTTTTACTGCTTCATATATCTCTGATAGTGACACACTATTTATAACGCCTATTTTGGCTGCGTTCTCGGCGCATAACAGTCGGGTTTTAAGAGCCGTCCCTGGATCTTGGATGTAACTGGGAAGTAACCAGGGATCTGGTATGATAGAAGCTGGATGTGGCAGACTTTGGCGCGCAGCGCGTATCATAGCAACATCGATCGGCCGTATGTTATTTACTTGAACATTCAGGCTGCCTTCTGTTTGTGTCATCATATTTTGGAGTAAACTATAAAAGGCCTGATCATCTTCTCCGAGTTCAACTAGTAACTTAAGACCGAAGTCCACTTTATCCCAGTCACTATTGAGTGCATCACAGAAAATAAGTGCTTTTTGCCAATATTTGGATAAGGAGTTTTCAAACCACTGTGTAGTGATATCACAGGCTTTATTGATATTATTAGAGAGAAAAGCCGAATCAGTATCTAATATGGCTAATTCTTCACTTTTATATTTATTAGGTATCATTTCCATCAAATCGTTAAAATCTGTGAAATAACCGGAATTGAATAGTGATTGTGCCCTTATTAATAGGAAGCCAGTCTCATTGTTATTTGTACTTTGCATTGGCACGTCTGCCGCAGTTAATAAAAGACGTTTGTATAGCTTCTGAAGATTTCTAGAGTACAACTGAACAGGTAACATTTTAAAAAGTGAATTTATTGTTGCCCTGGAGCTGCCATGCCACATTTGTTTCGGGTACCCACCAGACAAAGTGTCGATGGTGCCAATGCTATCAATATCGATTTCTTTTAAACTGTTAATCTCTATCCCGTTTTTTTTGTTTAGTCTGTTGACGTCTTTGGAATTCGATAGAGTTTTTTCGGGAACGTCTGCTATACTTTCACGCGTTTTCTTTGAAGAATGCTTTTCTTTGAACGTTTCAGTTTGGATTGGCAATAATGATCTGGGAGTTTCAGCAAATACTCGAGTAATGGTGCAAATACAGAAAATAAGAATACAGCAGTTTAGAACTAACCCTTTACTATTGTGAGTGCTTCGCATCAGAAATTTCTCTTTCTATTGTGCTGACTGGCGCAGGAATGTCCCAAACGGCTAAGAAAACCAGCCCACCTATGAGAATTAAAGAAACGAAAAGTAAAACGATTAGCGAAAGCTTCATGCCCCATCCTATTAAGTCATCGTTGAAATGATACAATAGCAGTTTATGGATATACAAATCAAACGGTGAGTAGTGTGATTTTTAATTATAAAGTTGAGTTATCATTAATTAAGTCTGATAATCATGGCATTGTTTGAAACATATTAAACGTTTATCATATTTAGTTTGGTTCAGTCATTTGGATGGAAATTATAATCCTTTAGTAATTTCTTTGGGTCGTTATGAGTAAAATCAATTTAAATAGAACCTGTGTTTTTCCTCCTCCAATGACTGTCGTTTTAGTTGGGCTTATGGGGGTGGGGAAAACTAGTATAGGAAAACGTCTTGCCGAGCGATTAAATATGCCATTCGTTGATGCGGATGAAGAAATAGAAAAAGCCTCTGGATTGAGTATACCAGATTTTTTTGAAAAATTTGGAGAAAAAGAATTTAGGAAAGGAGAGCAACGTGTTATCGCAAGGCTTTTAAGGCGCCAACCTTGTGTTGTGGCGACTGGAGGTGGTGCTTTTATGGCTCTAGAAACAAGGGGCTTAATAAAAAAATGTGCAGTGTCTCTGTGGTTAAATGCCGATCTAGACACCTTGGATACTCGTTTGCAACGGCGATCTGGACGCCCTCTATTACAGACTGATAACCCTCGTAATACAATTAAATCTCTCATGGATCAGCGTTACCCTATTTATGCAGAGGCTGACCTAATGATTGAGACTTCCAATGTTTCTTTCGAGCGTGCATTAGATTCGGCATGCACAGCTATTACCAAATACTTTTCTAGTAATTACGAGTGATGATGATGAAATCAGAAGAGATTATTCCTGTTAACCTTGGAGACCGTAGCTATGAAATTTGCGTTGGCTCCGGAATTTTGGAAACTATCGGAGTTTCTTTATTGAAAAGATTTGGGGTTCGAAAAATCTTCATAGTAACTGATCATGAAGTTGCAACCCACTGGCTGGGTCTTGTTGTTGCGTCTATTAAAAAAGTTGGACTTAAGTATGAGGTGGCAAGCATCCCTTCTGGAGAAGGTAGCAAATCATTCTATCAACTTGAGGGACTCCTGAACCAGTTTTTTGAAGCCCGAATAGCGCGTGATGGATTAATTGTTGCTTTGGGTGGTGGTGTTGTCGGCGATTTAGCTGGTTTTGCCGCTGCAGTAGCGCTAAGGGGGGTAGATTTCGTCCAAGTACCCACTACCCTTTTGGCGCAGGTTGATAGTTCTGTGGGAGGGAAAACTGCTATTAATACTGCTCAGGGAAAAAATTTGGTTGGTAGTTTCTATCAACCACGATTAGTTTTGATAGACACCGATGTTTTAGGCACTCTGCCACAGCGGCAAATACTCTCTGGATACGCAGAAATTGTCAAATATGGATTAATTAAAAACAGGCAGTTCTTTGAATGGCTGGAAGTGAATGGTAAGAAAATTTTATCAGGCGATACAGAGGCAAGAAGAACGGCTATTGTTGAAAGTTGTAAGACTAAAGCTGCAATAGTTGGTGACGATGAAAAGGAAACTGGTGAGCGTGCAATTCTTAACTTTGGCCATACCTTTGGTCATGCGTTTGAAGCTGAAGCAAAATTTAATGGAGATTTATTGCATGGGGAAGCAGTTGCACTTGGTATGATGGCAGCATTAAAGTTATCAAATATTACAGGTATTTGTAATGGGCAAGACGTGGATAGGGTAAATTTTCATCTGCAATCTGTTGGGCTCCCAGTTAATTTAAGTTTTTTAGATAAATTTTCTGGTTGGAACGTAGACGCTTTGATGAAACACATTGGGCATGATAAGAAGGTTTTAGATGGTAAAATTAGATTTATTTTATTAAAAGAAATCGGAAATAGTTTTATTACATCGGAAGTTGACCCGAATAATGTAAGTGCAGTCATCTCACAATCTTTAGAAGGCAGATTGTAGATTTGCGTCCAATATAATGGATTAGCTATTTATTTTTAAGAGGAGCTTATGTTTGAAATAACGGGTACCCAGGAAACCGTAGTTTTAGGATTTCTTGTAATCGCTTTTCTATTGTTTTTATCGGCTTTTTTTTCAGGCTCGGAAACGGCTTTAACTGCAGCTTCTGATGCCAGATTGCATCAATTATCATTACAAGGTAATCGTCGTGCCAGCACTGTGTTGCGACTTCGGCGGCAAAACGAAACGTTGATTGGCACAATCTTAATCGGTAATAATATTACTAATATAGCTGCTTCAGCGTTAGCTACCAGTATCTTGATTTCTCTATTTGATGAAGCGGGTGTAGCTTATGCGATGATAATAATGACTATTCTAGTTGTTATTTTTTCTGAAGTTTTGCCAAAAACATTTGCGATAAACAATGCAGATAGGTCTGCGTTGGCTGTAGCACCAATAATACAAGCATTTGTATGGTTCCTAAAGCCCTTGAGTATTATTGTCCGACTAATAGTAGATGGTGTTTTTCAAGTTTTTGGAACAAAAATTTCTACCAAATTTGGGCAGAAAGAAAGGGAAGAAGAACTAAGGGGCTTAATCGAATTGCATCGTGGACCAGGACCTGAAGTAAGCGAGGAAAGAGCTATGCTTCGGAGCATACTCGATCTAGGGGAGGTATCGGTTGAAGAAATTATGACACATCGAAGGAATGTTGTTTTGATCGATGCCGATTTACCAGTAGAGAAAATTCTAGATGAACTTACGGAAAGTCCCTTTACAAGGCTGCCATTATTTCGAGGAGACCAAGACGAGATAATAGGGATTTTGCATGGTAAGGCATTATTGCGCGCTATTCGAAATCATGAGGGTGACGATATGTCGGAACTTGATATTGTGGCGGTTGCAAATTCACCTTGGTTTATCCCTGATTCAACTAATCTTTTAGACCAATTACAAGCATTTAGGGACAGAAAAGAGCACTTCGCCGTAGTAGTTGATGAGTATGGAACGTTGCAGGGTGTTGTTACACTAGAAGATATTTTGGAAGAGATAGTGGGTAATATTGATGATGAGAATGATATTTCTGTAGCCGGTGTGCGAGCTCAACCAGATGGATCATATTTGGTAGATGGAACAGTCACACTCAGAGACCTGAACCACGAATTGGATTGGAACCTGCCAGATGAAGATGCCTCAACTGTTGCAGGTCTCATATTGCATGAGGCAAGAATTATACCCACAATTGGCCAAGAATTTCTATTTCACGGGTTTAGATTTAAAATTTTACGGCGTCATAGAAATCAGATAACTCAAATAAGGATTTGGTTGGTACAGGTAGAAGAAACCAAGTAGATTTTTGTATCACCACTTATCATTATTTTTTATATCTATATTCAATTTTTGAGTACAAGAATAACACCCTTGATAGACACTGCATAGGTTATAAATTGAGGTTCGTTTTTACTGATATAATACAGAATGGAACTTCCTAATGCCACTCTCTTCCCCTGTTAACAGACAACTTTTGCATGCGAGAAATATCACTTGTCTGGGCTTTTATCGAGACGACGGTTTATGGGATATAGAGGGAAGATTAACGGATAGAAAAGATTACTCGTTCGAAAACGAAAATAGAGGGCAAGTTGATGCGGGAGAACCGGTTCATGATATGTGGTTGCGCGTAACCCTCAATGATAACCTGCTTATCACCAACGTGGAAGCATCTACTGATGCTAGCCCGTACACCATTTGCCCAGACATCACAAAAAACTTTAGCCGACTTAAAGGCATCACAATAGGGCCTGGGTGGCGTAAAGCTATAAAAAATAAAGTAGGAGGCATTCATGGCTGTACCCATCTTGTAGAATTGCTCGGTCCCATTGCAACTACTGCTTATCAAACAATATTTTCAGAAAAAGCTCAGATTTTGAAAAAAGCCAAATCCTCTGAATCAAAAACAAAAATGGTAGCAGGGGAGGAGCGGAATAAACCTCGACTTTTAAATACTTGTCATGCATTTAACGAAAGTAGTAGCGTTGTAAAGAAAAGATGGCCTAACTTCTATAAACTGAAATGAAACATTCAAATAACTTTAATAGTTAGTGCGTGAACTGGCCCATTAAGCTCATCTTTTAGGACCCTGTAGATCTCTCTTTGGATATCGATTCGATTCTTTCCCGTGAAGTTAGTTGACGAAATCACTAATCGGAAATGCGTCTCACCCTCAGGTCTTGCACCCACGTGGCCTGCATGGAGGTGAGACTCATCGATTACTTGTAACTCTTGGGGTTTAAATTCATAAATCAATTTTTTTTTGATTGTTGCAGAAACGGACATTATATTTCTCTCAAAGGCCTGTTGTGTTTAATAATACGTCAAATGACATGTGTTGACACATATGACAATGTTTTTAGGTATTGATGTTTAAAGTGAATGGATAATAAACTTGTTTGGTTCGACCAAAACACAGCGTAATAAAGACGCGTTGCTTATAAAAAACTATAACGAGGACCATAAGAGTAAAAGGTGCGACTACTCAGGGTGCCAGGAAATTGGCGAATATAAGGCGCCTAAGTCAAGAATGCAGCTTAGGGATTACCATTTTTTCTGCCTTGAGCACGTGCGGGCATACAACAAAGCGTGGAATTATCATGAAGGACTGAATGACCAACAAGTAGAAAACTCGATCCGTCGCTCGACTACTTGGGAACGACCTAGTTGGCCATTTGGAGCCAGACGCCAAGGTTTTGATAGCTTTGTTCGAGGAGATATTAAGGACACGTTTAATTTTTTTGCGGAAGGAAATAATTGCGACGATAAAGAAGTAGTTAAAGGAAAATTTGACCCGCAACAGATAGCTGCACTTGACATAATGGGTTTAAAGCCGCCTTTAGATATAGGAAAATTGAAATCACAATACAAATATTTAGTAAAAATTCACCATCCAGACCGCAATGGTGGTGATAAAGAGGCAGAAGAGAGGTTGAAATTAATTAATGAGGCGTATACCACATTAAAACAATTTTTGTCTTAAGTTTTCGTCGTTGACTGTTAGACACACGTCAGCTGTAATTTAATTCCAACAAATATGGGTAGATCCATGTCGGCAACTGATAATAATGAACGTAAATTAGCACACCACCTGCACGCACCTGATACTGAGGTGTCGGTTAGAGATAGATTTGGTATAGATTTGGACATGATGGTCCCGGCTTTTAGTGAGGCCAGCGAATATGTTCCCGTTATCGATGAGACATACTTGTTTGATAAAGACACGACAATGGCAATTCTCGCAGGTTTCTCACATAATCGTCGAGTGATGATCCAAGGTTATCATGGAACCGGGAAATCAACTCATATAGAACAAGTGGCGGCACGCTTAAATTGGCCTTGCATTAGGGTAAATTTAGATAGCCATATTAGCCGAATTGATTTGATCGGAAAAGATGCTATTGTTCTTAGAAATAGTAAGCAGGTGACAGAGTTTAGAGAGGGATCTTGCCTTGGTCTCTGCAGAATTCTGTCGCGTTGGTCTTTGATGAATATGACGCAGGAAGAGCGGACGTTATGTTCGTAATACAGCGCGTTCTTGAACAAGATGGAAGAATGACGCTCCTCGATACAAACAAGGTAATTACGCCCAACCCTTCTTTTCGTTTATTCGCAACCGCTAATACAGTTGGTTTAGGTGATACGACTGGTCTATATCATGGAACACAGCAGATAAACCAAGGGCAAATGGATCGCTGGAACATAGTAACAACTCTTAATTATTTGAGCCATGAAGCAGAATGCGGTATAATTCTGTCAAAATCGCCTACATATAATTCGGAAGAGGGGAGGTCGAAAATTGATTCTATGGTGGCCTTGGCCGACTTAACTCGGCAAGGATTTATGGCCGGTGATATTTCAACCGTTATGTCCCCTCGAACTGTTATAACTTGGGCTGAGAATGCAAAGATTTTCTCAGGGGATATAGCGTTTGCCTTTAGAGTAAGTTTCTTGAATAAGTGCGATGAAGTAGAGCGAGCAACTGTAAGTGAATATTATCAGCGATGCTTTGGTGAAGAATTGCCGACGGGCAATCTCTCCGCAGTACCTGCTGAATAGGTAGAGAGTGGAGGCTCTTTATGTCAGGACCATCAAGGGACGATGAGCATCCAGTGGAGGTGTTTAAGAGATCTACGGCAGCCTGCGTTCGGGCTATGTCAGGAGAAAGAGAGCTTGAGGTATCATATGGTGCGGAAACTCCAAGTATGTCGGGCGAGAAGGTGCGATTACCGCTTCCTCCCCGGGATCTGGATCCGCTAGAAATTGCTAAAGTAAGGGGTGAGGCGGACAGTTTATCGCTTAAGAAACGATATCACGATGTAACCATTCACGCAGCCCGGATGCCATCAAATCAGGCAGCAAGAGAAATTTTTGATGCAGTAGAACAAGCTCGCGTGGAGGCGATCGGTGCTAATCGGATGGCAGGCGTTGCCCAGAACTTAGAAACAGCATTGGACGATCGATACAAGAGGAGAGGTTTCGAACGTATTAGCGATAAAGACGATGCCGCATTAACGGACGTAATTCATTTGCTCGCCAGAGAAGCACTTACCGGAACCCCTCCTCCGCCATCCACTCGCCGTGTGGTGGATCTATGGCGCCCATGGGTTCAGTCAAAGCTTGGTAGTACGTTAACCGGACTAGAAGCTTTCGTTGCAGATCAGGACGCTTATGCTGATCATGCTCGACAGTTGATAATGGATCTAGATTTAGAGGTTGGAGAGGAAGGACTTGCTGACGACGATTCTAGTGATAGTCAAGATGAGAGTGATGGTGGTGACTCTGATGAGATGAACGATTCAGGTACACAGGGGGCCAGTGAAGATGGGGACGAGTCCGAAATGCTCCCATCTGAAATGGAGGCTGGTGATGAATCGGCTGATGGTGAGGATGGTGAAGACATGGACATGGAGCCGGGTGGTGGCGATGAAGAGCCTGCCAATCCCAGCACCCCGCCCATGTACCATAATTCAGATGAATCGCAGAAGGCAATTTATAGGGTTTTTACAACGGTTAATGATGAGATTATTCCTGCATCAGAACTTTGTGATCCGGAAGAACTAACAAGACTGCGGGCATTGCTTGATCAACAGCTTAGTCATCTTCAGGGATTAATTGGCAAACTTGCTAATCGACTACAGCGTAAATTATTAGCGCAACAAAACCGCTCATGGTTATTTGATCTAGATGAAGGCATCCTGGATGCTGGACGCCTCTCTCGTGTCGTAACAGCTCCACTTTTTCCCCTTTCTTATAAAATGGAGAAAGATACAGAATTTAGGGATACCGTAGTTTCACTTCTTATCGATAATTCAGGTTCAATGAGGGGCCGTCCTATTACAATAGCGGCCATGAGTGCAGATATTTTGGCAAGAACCCTTGAACGATGTGGAGTCAAGGTTGAAATTCTTGGGTTTACAACAAAACAATGGAAAGGCGGTGCGTCGAGAGAAAAATGGATAAGTGACGGAAAGCAGCAAAATCCCGGTAGGTTAAATGATCTGCGACATATTGTTTATAAATCAGCAGATTCACCATGGCGGCATGCTCGGAAAGCTCTTGGGTTGATGCTTCGCGAAGGGATTTTGAAAGAAAATATTGATGGTGAAGCACTAATGTGGGCGCACCAAAGGTTATTAGCTCGGCCTGAGGAGCGTCGGATCCTGATGGTTATCTCTGATGGAGCACCGGTTGATGATTCTACATTATCAGTGAATCCGGGTAATTATCTTGAGAGGCATTTGAGAGAAACAATACAGTTCATAGAAACGCGTTCTCCTGTTGAGCTGGTTGCAATTGGAATTGGACACGACGTGACGAGGTACTACAAACGGGCTGTAACAATCGTTGATGCTGAACAGTTGGGTGGAACAATGATGAACCAACTTGCTGACCTATTTGACGAAGACGATGCGTCAACGCGTCCCGGTCGTGGTGTAAGACGCAGGCAAAATGGCTCACGTTTGGGAAAAACATAAATCTCAATGAATAATTTATTTATGTAAGTGGTCTATCGTTCGGCTCAATAATATGACGGGTAAAATGCCAGCTAAAACTATTGTAAGAGCGGCAGGCGCAGACTCATTAAGTAATTCGTCTGAAGCGTACTGATAAACGAAAGTAGCCAAGGTCTCAAAGTTGAAGGGCCTAAGTATCAGTGTTGCGGGGAGTTCCTTCATTATATCAACAAATACCAAAACAGCCCCTGTTATAACGCTACTTCTTATCAGTGGGGCATGAACACTGAATAACGTTGATGTTGCTCCAGAACCCAATGTTCGTGCGACCATGTCCATGTTGTGTGTCACTTTTGTAAGACCGGCCTCCGCAGCGCCAACTGAGATAGCAAGAAAACGACTGGTGTATGCAAATAATAGTGCAGTTATCCCGCTACCAACTAAAATGCTAGCAGGTATATTAAACAATTTACCAATTGTGTTATTAAATAAGTAATCGATAGTGCCAACTGCAATCAGGATACCAATTGCTAAGGCAGCTCCCGGGATAGCGTAACCAATCGATGCTGCTCGGACTGCTGTCTTGACCAATATATTTGGACAAATACGAGAGGCGTAAGCTAACAAAATACCAACTATTACTATGATTAATGTTGCTGATCCGGCGAGGGAAAAACTATTAAAAGCATACTCAATATATTTCTCTGAAAAAAATCCTCCAAGATTATTCAAAGCATGATCCAAAAGAATTATTGTTGGTAGTATGAAGCCTAATATTACTGGAAGCAAGCAAGCCAATAC
>MDSX01045510.1_pt1 | contig 18312 bp, 20 predicted proteins | sample 811141 | NCBI WGS metagenome assembly MDSX01 (sample SAMN05326642, study PRJNA326480) | marine metagenome | isolation source: seawater | place: Atlantic Ocean: South East | collected 2010 | reverse complement strand
ATACTTAAAAACACGCCAACACACAAAAACGAGAAAGTTGCTTTTTGGACAAGCATAAATATCGCTTATTTTCGAGGAACCTATATTCCTTCATTTCTGCTGAAACGATATCAGTATAAATAACCATCAGAAATGTACTTACCCGGTCAAGAAAATCTAATTTCATTTTTTATGACCCCAGAAGTAGACCCCCATAAGGACATTACAATTCCGGAACAAGAGGCTGATATCTCTCCTGCCAGTCCTGTGTTATTATACTATTCCTATAAGTCTTCCCACAGCGCTCTTACTTTAGCAAAAAAACCTGTCGACTCTGGATTATTTTTATCACTTACAAGGTCAGAAAATTCTTCTAAAAGCTTTTTCTGGGCTTTTGTCAAATTGACTGGCGTTTCCACAGCGGCCTCCACATATAAATCGCCGCGTTCGGCTCGCCGTAGCACTGACATTCCTTTTCCTCTTAACCGGAATTGCCGACCATTCTGGGTTCCAGCTTGAATGCTTATTCGTGCTCGACCACCCCCAAGAGTTGGAACTTCTACCTGCCCACCTAGCGCAGCCGTACTGATCGTTAAAGGAACGCGACAGAATATATCCGCCCCTTCCCTTTTAAATATGGGGTGTTCCTCTATATTTAAGAAAATGTATAAGTCGCCTGCGGTACCATTACGCGCACCAACTTCTCCCTCGCCACTCAGTCTAATTCGTGTACCCTCTTCAACTCCCGCAGGAACATTAACAGATAAGGTTTTTTCTTTTTGGACACGACCACTACCCCTACAAGGTTGACAAGGGTTTTCTATTACTTGACCAGCTCCTCCACAGGAGCTGCATGTCCTTTCAATGGTGAAAAACCCCTGCTGAGCTCTCACCCTACCTTGCCCTTGGCAGGTTCTGCAATTCACGGGTTTAGAACCTGCAGCTGCTCCATTCCCGCTACACACGTCACAAGCTATGGCAGTTGGAATTTTTATATCGGCCTCTCGTCCAGTGAATGCTTCTTCCAAGCTAATACTTAGATTGTAACGCAAATCTGATCCACGATTAGCCCCAGGGTCGCTACGCCTGCCTCCACCGAGGTCACCAAACATTTGATCGAAAATATCAGAAAAACCAGATCCAAATCCCTGGCTGTTCTGTCCAGAGCCCATACCCCCCTCAAACGCTTCATGACCAAATTGATCGTATGCAGTGCGTTTCTGGTTATCTTTTAAGACATCATAAGCTTCATTTACTTCTTTAAATGACTTCTCTGCGTTTGGGTTATCGGGATTCCTATCTGGATGGAATTTCATTGCCATTTTTCTAAAGGCCGTTTTTAACTCGGCCTCCGAAGCATTTTTCTGGACACCTAGCAACTCATAGTAATCTTGTTTAGCCATAAAGTGCGCCCGAATCTGTAAACTCTACCTAATCGCCACCAAATGAAAATGTGGTTTATTTTTCATCTGATTTCTTATCGTCTTTATCATCGACTTCTTCAAAGTCGGCATCGACTACATCAGCATCAGAAGAGCCATTCTCAGACCCGCTAGAGCTAGGTTCGGATGACACATCTGTATCAGCATTCTCTTGCTGCGCGTTATACATTGCCTCACCCAATTTCATTGAAGCTTGCTGAAGTGCGTCTAGTGCTTCTTTTATAGCTGCACCATCTTCGCCCTCTAATAGAACCTTCAACTCGGAGGATAGCCGCTCAATATCTGATTTCTCTTCGTCACTAACCTTATCACCCACTTCGGTTAACATCTTTTCAATTGAATGAACTGCTTGTTCCGCCTGATTTTTTATTTCAACAAGTTCACGCCGTTGCTTATCGCCTTCGGCATTTTGCTCTGCTTCATTAATCATCCCTTCAATATCTTCATCTGAGAGACCACCAGACGCTTGGATTCTTATCTGCTGTTCTTTACCAGTGGCCTTATCCTTAGCTGACACATTAACAATTCCATTGGCATCTATGTCAAAGGCCACTTCAATCTGTGGGACACCCCGGGGAGCAGATGGAAGACCAACTAAGTCAAATTGTCCCAGCACTTTATTATCTGCCGCCATTTCTCTCTCACCCTGAAACACACGAATTGTTACAGCCGTTTGATTGTCTTCTGCAGTTGAAAAAACCTGACTTTTTTTAGTTGGTATTGTTGTGTTTCTATCAATCAACCGAGTGAAAACACCGCCAAGCGTCTCTATACCCAAAGATAAAGGTGTAACATCTAAGAGAAGTACGTCTTTAACGTCTCCTTGCAATACTCCGGCTTGTATACCTGCACCCAAAGCTACTACCTCATCAGGATTGACCCCCCGATGCGGCTCCCGGCCGAAAAAGGAATTTACTGTTTCAATAATTTTTGGCATTCTAGTCATACCACCAACCATTATTACTTCGTCAACCTCACCTGCACTTAACCCAGCATCCTTCAATGCTGCGCGACAAGGACCCACTGTCCTGTCCACAAGGTCTTGAACCAGAGCTTCAAGTTTTGCCCTAGTTAATTTTATATTCAAATGCTTTGGGCCGGTCTGGTCAGCGGTTACAAACGGCAGGTTTACCTCGGTTTGCACTGAACTGGATAACTCCATTTTAGCTTTTTCTGCAGCCTCCTTTAAACGTTGCAAAGCAAGCTTATCGGCACGCAAATCTATACCGTTGTCTTTTTTGAATTCGTCTGCAAGGTAATCAATAACCCGATGATCAAAATCTTCGCCTCCTAGAAAAGTGTCCCCGTTTGTTGACTTTACTTCAAATACACCATCGCCGATCTCGAGAATAGAGACATCAAATGTACCACCACCAAGGTCATAAACCGCAATTGTTCCGTTGTTTTTTTTATCAAAACCGTAGGCTAATGCGGCAGCCGTCGGTTCATTTATGATCCGCAGTATTTCCAGTCCAGCTATTTTACCTGCATCTTTTGTCGCTTGGCGCTGAGCATCGTTAAAGTACGCAGGGACAGTCAAGACTGCTTGCTCAACAGTGCTGCCTAAAAATGCCTCCGCATCCTCTTTTAATTTTCTCAACGTAAATGATGAGATTTGGCTAGGGCTGTACTTTTCCCCTTTAGCCTCCACCCAAGCATCTCCATTTTCACCAGAAACAACAGCATAAGGCATTAATTCGGAGAATTTCTTCGCATTTTTATCATCATGCCGCCTACCAATCAGACGTTTAATTGCAAATAGCGTATTCTCTGGATTAGTAACCGCTTGTCTTTTTGCGGCCTGGCCAACTAGCCTTTCATCACCCTCAGCAAAAGCAACCATTGATGGCGTTGTCCGCGCTCCCTCAGCATTTTCAATAACCCTTGCGTCTTGGCCATCCATAAAGGATATACAAGAATTCGTCGTACCTAAATCAATACCAATAACTTTAGACATTAAAACCTCTTTTTCATTATCCAGCGGATCATCGCTAATATTCAACTCAAGATCTGTCAGAACTCAATATATCCCTTGTCCCCGCTATATAGGAAGTCCTACTTACTGCTTCAACCACCGAATAGAAAGAATATTAATGAGAGATCAATATTTTGCTAGAATGTTGTTAACGGTGATACGCACAAAATCAATAGACTTGTATTATGCTTTTTCATCAAGTCCTTCGGGTTGATCAGCACCCCTAGATTTTGACACTCCAACCATCGCCGCCCGGAGAATTCGATCCTCTATTGCGTAACCCGGTTGCAAAACCTGCACGACAATTCCGGGTTCTTTATCTTCAGCCTCAACCTCGAACATAGCTTGATGAAAATTATAATCAAACTTCTCTCCCAACGGATTTATTTGCCGTACGCCATTTTTTTCAAAAGCACCTAAGAGCTCTTTTTCTGTCATCTCGACACCAACGATAAGATTTTTAACTTTTTCATCTGCCCCCGCTAACTCAGACGGCCCCGACTCTAGGGCCCTGCGAAGGTTATCAGCAACAGCCAAAAGCTCCTTTGCAAAATTTGCTATACCGAATTTTCGCAATTGTTCTTTTTCTCTGTCTACCCGTTTTCTGTAATTATCAAGTTCGGCTACAGATCGCAAAAGCTGGTCCTTTAATTCGATGACTTTATTATTTAAAGAGTCATCAGATTCAGCAACGCCGTCCTCAGCGTTAGTCTCCTTAGCGTTCAGATTTTCTTCATCGATCTTTTGTTCTTCCAGGTCTACCGAGCCCATTTCTTCGTTTTTAACTTGATTTTCGTTTGTCATTTCTACCTTCAACTCAATACCAGTTTTATTGCGTAAGCGCTTTACTTAAGTGTTTAATTTTCATTTACAAGTTAGCTTAGACGTTACGTTGCTCAGTCTAATAGTTTTCCAACTAATTTTGATGTGTAATCAACGACAGGGATTATTCGCGCATAATTCATTCGAACTGGCCCTATAACACCCAACGCTCCCACTACTCTTCTATTTTTATCATGGTAAGGCGCAATGATCATAGAACATCCCGCATTTTTGAATAAATGGTTTTCGGCACCGATGAATATCTGGACGCCCTCAGCACTGCCAGTTGCATCTAGTAAATTTAACACACTCTCCCTGCGCTCTAATGTTTCAAATAAGGCTCTGATTCTCTCTAAATCTTCCATTGCATTAACTTCGTTTAGCAGTTTCGATTGCCCCCGCAAGATCAGAGATCCTCCTTTTATCCCTCCAGCCCATAGGGCTACACCGTCAGCTACTACCTTATTAGTTAAAGAATCCAATTCTGTTTTACGATATTTGATCTCGTTTAAAATTTGAGCTCGGGCTTCCTCCATAGATAAGTTGGCCAAACGAGCATTGATATAATTAGATGCTTGTGTGAGTGAGGAAGCGGGTAAACCGCTTGGTAGTTCAATGACCCTATTCTCCACTATTCCCGAATCGGTCACCATAACGACTAAGGAGCGTCTATCGTTTAATGGAACAAACTCTATCTGTCTAAGAGGAGCATCCATTTTTGGCGAGATCACGAGACCCGCGCATTCGCTCAAACCTGAGAGGGCAGCACTTGCATCTTCAAGAACCTCCGAAAAATTTCGGCCTGCCGAGAAACATTGGCCTTCTAGGCTTGCTTGCTCACTAGGACTCAAATCGCCACCCAATTCCAGCAGGCCGTCAACAAACATTCGAAGACCCATATCTGTTGGTAATCGTCCAGCAGAGGTGTGAGGAGAAAATAACAGCCCGACTTCTTCAAGATCAGCCATAACGCCTCTTATGGTAGCAGCAGATAATCTTGGGTCGATAAGACGCGAAAGGGTTTTTGAACCTATCGGTTCTCCCGAAGTCAAAAACGAGTCAACTATGTGTTGAAACACGGCTTTAGAACGATCATTCAGTTTTAAAATCCCAAGATTTTTCATATATCTAAATTATGTTTGATATAACAAAACGTCAACGCTAACTGATCTGGTTGTTTGCTCAGTTAACCGTATTTTAAAAATATCGAAACTGGACGTCTTGGAGACAACAAAGTAGGTTGCAATTTTAGATCTTGGATAAATTGACAATGATTGTAGCATCTAATCGCCCCTCTGGTAGAAGTTTTAACGAGTTACGTCCAGTAACCTTTGAGTTAAATACCACTAAACACGCGGAAGGATCATGTTTGGTCAAGTTTGGCGATACGCATGTCCTCTGCTCAGCAAGCGTGGATGAAAGAGTGCCATCTTTTCTTAGAAACAGTGGAACTGGCTGGGTAACAGCTGAGTATGGCATGCTCCCAAGATCTACTAACACAAGAATGGACCGAGAAGCGGCTCGTGGGAAACAAAGCGGTAGAACATTAGAGATACAGCGACTAATTGGGAGGTCGTTGAGGGCAGTAATGGATATGAAAGCTCTTGGAGAACGGCAAATTCGGATTGATTGTGACGTATTGCAAGCCGATGGCGGTACAAGAACTGCCTCCATCACAGGGGGATTTATTGCATTGAGATTAGCTTTGTCTCATCTACATAATAAAGAAATAATCAAATCGATTCCCCTTACAGATCAAGTTGCAGCAATATCATGTGGGATCTACCAAGGGACTGCTGTTTTAGACCTTGACTACGATGAAGACTCTAATGCCGAAGTGGATGCAAATTTTGTTTTGACCGGAAACGGAACAATAGTTGAGATTCAGGCCACTGCGGAAGAAAAAGCTTTCCAAAAGACACAATTTAATGAACTTTTAACTTTAGCAGAAAATGGCATACGTAATTTAATTAGCCTTCAAAAGAATTCACTAGGACTTTGATACTTGTTTTCGGAAAAAATTAAATTGTTTAAGTGTCTGGTAATAGCCAGTCATAACAGCGGTAAGGTTACAGAAATTCGGGAATTATTGGTTCCACTTGGTCTAAAGATAGTTGCAGCTGATGAATTGGACCTTCCAGAACCAGAAGAAACAGAAAGTACTTTTTCTGGTAATGCCAAACTAAAAGCTGAGGCAGCAGCAATAGCGAGTAAGTTGCCATCATTAGCTGACGACTCGGGTTTGATTGTAGACGCTTTGAACGGTCGGCCAGGCATTTACTCCGCTAGATGGGCAGGACCAAGTAAAGATTTCTACCTTGCAATGAATAGAGTGAATAACGCTCTGAAGAAACTTGACTTCGAAAAAAAAACTAGCGTTTCACGGTCTGCAAGTTTTTTTTGCTCACTAGCACTTGCATGGCCTGACGGAATTACAAAAGTTTTTGAAGGATCCGTCAAAGGTACTGTTTGTTGGCCGCCAAGGGGAAATATGGGCTTTGGTTACGACCCATTCTTCATGCCGTCGGGCTACAACAAAACATTTGGCGAAGTAAATCAAGATTGGAAACATTCGATTAGTCATCGATCTATAGCTTTTGCAAAGTTTCAGAATTACGTTGATGATGCCTGATTTTAAGACAAATACGGATCTTGGTATATACGTCCACTGGCCATTTTGCTTATCGAAGTGTCCTTATTGTGATTTTAATAGTCATGTTTCCGAGACAATAGACCACAATCGTTGGCGAAAAGCGCTTATCAAAGAATTGGTTTTTTTATCAGAACATTTAAAATATAAAAAACTCAAAAGTATTTTTTTTGGTGGTGGGACACCATCTTTAATGGACCCAGGAACTGTTTTCTCTATTATAGAAACTATTAAGAATATTTGGCCAGAAAGTGGCCCAATAGAAATAAGTTTAGAAGCTAATCCATCATCAATTGAATATAAAACCTTCAGTCTATTTAGAGATGCTGGGATCAATAGGATATCAGTAGGTGTGCAAGCTTTAAATGATAAAGACCTGACGTTCCTTGGCCGTGAACATAATAAAATAGACGCAATAAAGGCACTGGAAACAGCTCACAAGACATTTGACCGTGTTTCTTTCGATCTTATCTATGCTAGACCACAACAAGATCTAAAAAGCTGGCTTTTTGAGTTAGAAGAAGCCCTCGAAATTGCAGGTGAGCACATCTCAGTTTATCAGCTAACTATAGAGAAAGGCACTGCATTCTATTCCCAGCACAAACGTGGGCTTTTTGAGATGCCCTGTAATGAGTTAACTGGCGAATTTTACGAAAATACTATAGAGAGACTCACATCCGCTGGATTATATAATTATGAGATTTCAAATCATGCACAACTGGGAGCTGAATGCCAACATAATATGATTTATTGGCGCAGCGAAGACTACCTGGGAGTAGGTCCTGGAGCGCATAGCAGACTGACGAGTATCGACGGCAAGCGGTATGCTAAACGCTCTATCACAGCCCCTAATGCTTGGTTACAAAAAGTGGAGAACGATGGACATGCTCTAATAGAGGAAAATATTTTGGGCCGTTTTGAACAGTTTGCTGAAACTATAATAATGGGGTTAAGACTTAAGGAAGGCGTTCCCATCAAAAAAATTCATTCTCTAACACATAAAACTACTGATCAATTAATTGGCAATACAACTTTAAAAACATTAATTAACGAAGGTTATTTAGAAATCGACTCATTTTCTATCAAAGCTACAGATTCTGGACGACAGCGCCTCAATGGAGTAGTAAGTGCAATCATAGATTCTATCGACTTGTCTAATTATCGTTAAAGAACGTGCTAGGTGCATCATCGATAACCTTAACGCCGCCTCTACCAACCTCCAATATAGCTAATCCGCGCTCATTTGAACCATCATTTAATAACCTGACTATACCATCAACACCCTGGAATCCACTAGGATCTGTTATAGTTGCCAAGCCACCATCCCATTCTCTATCTTCAGATGCAAGCTCCACACCAAGAAGCATGGCATCGTAGGCAAGAGAAGACAAACGCGGAGGAGAATAACCAAATATTTTCTCAAATTTTGCCTCATATAACAACCTTAGTTCAGGTTCGGGGGCCGCATACCATGCCCCCATCAAAGATGGCTCTAAACTTAAACCGTTAACCCTATCCCAAAGCGAGCTGCCCAAAAGACGTATTCGAGATGGGTCTACATCATAAAAAGCAAGTAGTGGCGCTACGGTAAGTAATTCGCCACCACCAGACGGAAGAAGAACGGCATCAAACGGGGGGTCCCCCAGTGTATCTAGGCCAGATAGACGAGTTAATGCGTCATTAGATATATCGTCAGATTGTTTGTTTAATTGAGTTTTTTGCCTCTTCAATCTTTGCTTGCGATTATCGTACTCTGAAAACTCTCTGACTAGCTGGTTGAGGTCCTGTGTATTAAGATCATAAAGTATCTCTCTTACTAGTTTTTGATCCATTTCACCTGTTATGCCTCGAGCAACGGATAAAGATAGTTCTCCAAATGCGTTTGCCGGCGCAAATGCCGCAACTCTCCGATACTCTTTTTTAAAGGCATATTTCAAAATACGTATTATCTGTTGTTCTGGTAAGAATCCAAATACGAACACTCCTGTCCTTGCAACTTTTTTATTATTAGAGAAACTTATAACTGGTATCTGTGCGGCTCTAGCTAAAGGTGCAATTGCGTCAGTAGATCCGCTAAAGAGCGGCCCCAGTATTAATCCCACATCTTCCGCTATTAATTTTTGAACGGACTCTATCGCACCTGCAGGACCCCCTTTCGTATCCGCTATAAGTAGCTCGAGGTTTTCATTAGCAACTTCAAAAAATGCCAGCTGCATTGCGTCTAAAAATGCTCTTCCATCTTCTTTACCATTTCCCGATAGTGGCAATAATATACCAATTTTACTGTCCTTATTGTTGTCCAAGACTTTATCAACGAATTGCCCTTTAGTATTATTGGCTCGATCGCTCGATTGTACATCGGTTCTAGGATTTTTGCTGATATTATTGAAAAGATATAGTTGCTCTTTATAGTCAGTATTTCTAGAATTTATTGAATCCTGCTGCGCCTTTTTTTCCTTATTTTGCTGGATTTTTGCTAAATCGGTGGTCTCAAGTCTCGGAGAAACTCTTATTGGTAGTTGACCCGAAAGGCTTTGACTTTGCCGATGCTCTGGTTGGCAACCTGAAACTAATAAAATAATAATGACTAAAAAGCTCATCAGTCGACGACAGGCCGTTATAAAAGTGTTATTAAAGGCACGTATTAAAGAGCGTTGCGCTATTTGGCCCACGTTTGATCTCCTCAAAAAGGCCGATAAATATATAACAATACGTCAAACATACTTTTCAGTAAACTAGACTTTAGTGGCAAAATTATGGCGGACCCATATTCTAAACCTGGCCTGACACTTGTCTCAACTCCGATAGGCAATTTGGGTGATATATCTTTGCGAGCAATTGAGGCGTTACGATCAGCTGATAAAATATTGTGCGAAGACACTCGTGTCTCAAAAAGACTGCTAGAAAAACATGGCATTGTCAGTAGGCTCTCCAATTATCACGAGCACAATGCTAAACTAGTACGGCCAAAAATTATTGATGGTTTAAAAGCAGGCGCAAAAATTGTTCTTATCAGTGATGCCGGCACACCGTCTATCTCAGACCCTGGGTACCAGCTAGTAAAAGCTTGCATAGAAAATGATTTAAAGATTTCAACTGTTCCTGGTCCAACTGCTCTAATTGCCGCTCTAACAATTTCTGGGCTACCAACCGATAGCTTTTATTTTGGCGGATTCTTACCAAATAAAAGAAATGCCCGGCGTAAAAAACTTCTAGAACAGAAGGAGCTAGAGACCACGCTGATTTTTTATGATTCGGCTAAACGCTTACTCGATTCTTTGAAAGATGCAAATTATTGTTTAGGAGAAAGACCGGCAGCAATAGCTCGTGAATTAACGAAGATTCACGAAGATGTTCAACGAGGGAACATCTTAGAGCTAATTGAATATTACGAGCGCAATGGGCCCCCAAAAGGAGAGGTGGTAGTAGTAATAGGACCGCCAACTAAGAAACCAAATGTGGACCAGAAAGAACTAAAATTACTGTTACAAGAATTGCTATCTAATAATAGCTTGCGAGATTCCGTGAAACTTGCAACTGATAAGCTTGGAGTATCTCGATCGATAGTTTACGAGCAGGCCTTAAATATTAATAAAGAATAGAACCAAAACTTTGGAAAATAAGGACTAACTATGAATCGAAATTATTTTTATACACCCAAAAGAGCTCTGATCACTTTTTTAATTTGTATGGCTTTGGTAACGCTGTCCTCATCGTGCTCTCCAATTTCTCCACTAGGGCTTGCTATCGGTGCTGGAGCGACAGTCGCTAACGCAACTCAATCAGAAAAAGGATTAAAAAATTCTGCCTCTGACCTCCGAATAAAAACGGAAATAAATCACAATTTATTTCAGAAAGATCATAATCTTTTCAGTTCCGTGAAAATTTCTGTTGATAACGGTCGCGTTTTAATAACTGGATCGGTAACTACAGCAGATCATCGCATAGAGATCTCTAAATTATCATGGAAAGTAACTGGCGTTAGAGAGGTGATAAACGAAGTGCAAGTAACAAACACCGCCTCCATCACCAATAAAGCTAAAGATTTGATAATAACTAAATCTCTTCAGGCCCAATTGATTTTAGATCAGTCTATAAGTTCAATTAATTTCAGTATAGATACAGTAAACGGCATCGTATATATTTTTGGCATTGCAAGAAACCAAACTGAGATAAATAGTATAATCAATCATGCTAGAAATATAAATTACGTGGAAAATATTATTAGCTATATGACTATTTCGAACCAGTGATGAATTCAGTCCTAAATGAAATTCTCCAAATTCCTTAATAACTTTTACCGCTTTTTAAAACCGTTTAGTTATTAGATTTCTAAAGCTAACAATACCCAATTATCAGGAGCTTACAATATGAGCCTTATAGTAGCCTTGCAAATGGATCCAATAGACTCAATTGATATTAATGGTGATAGTAGTTTTGCACTAGCTTTGGAGGCTCAAAGAAGAGGTTACGAATTAATCCATTATTTACCAAAAAACCTTACATTTAAGGATCAAGTAATCACCGCCAAGGCCCAAGGTTTATCGGTTCAGCGCGTTACAGGAAATCACTTTAGTTTAGAAGAATTTTCGATAATAAATCTAAAGAGCGAAGTCGACGTTATTTTAATGAGGCAAGATCCACCATTCGATATGTCTTATATAACGGCAACTCATATACTTGAACACATTCATCCAGAAACACTTGTCGTAAATGATCCCATAAATGTCAGAAATGCGCCTGAAAAATTATTTGTCACGCACTTTAAAGATATAATGCCAGCTACGCTAATTACAAACGATCGACAAGAGGTGGACGAGTTCCGAAAGGAGTATAAAGATATCATAGTAAAGCCACTCTATGGAAATGGAGGAGCAGGCGTCTTCCACATAAAACCAAATGATGAAAACTTAAGTTCTTTATTAGAATTATATGAAGTCTTTTATCGTGAACCTATAATTGTTCAACAATATTTACCTAAAGTACGGGAAGGAGACAAAAGAATAATATTGGTAGATGGGAAGGCTATTGGTGCTATTAATAGGGTCCCAGCAAGTGGCGAAGCCAGATCCAATATGCACGTGGGGGGAATTCCAACTAAATGCAATCTAAGTAAACGTGACCAAGAACTCTGCGAGATTATTGGCCCTACACTTAAAGAAAGAGGGCTTCTCTTCGTTGGGATCGATGTTATAGGCGACCACTTAACAGAAATAAACGTTACCTCTCCAACTGGCATACAGGAGCTTGGTAATTTTGATAACATCGATCCTGCTGCGATTATTTGGAATGCAATAGAGTCAAAACTCTGAGTATAAACTATGGCTACTAAAGGTTTACCATTGGGCCAAGAGGTCCGCCCCCCAGAATATGCAGGTGGTAATGGGGAACCTCTTGCAACCCATCGATTCCTGTATTTGCTATTGCGCGAAAACCAGTTGACTCAAGTTGGGCAATTTTCACAACTTCACTTATGGATTTAGTAAAAGCGACCTGTTCTTCCCCTGAAGCGCTTAAAGAAAAATGCGCCATATCAGTATATGGACCCTTTGGCACTATTAGAATGTGAATAGGTGCTTGTGGGTTTATGTCCTCAAATGCCAAAACGTATTCATTTTCGTATACGGTCGTGTTCGGTATTTCGCCTCTGAGGATTTTAGCAAAAATGTTCTCAGTATCATAGGTCATTACTTTTGATCTCACCTTTTTATAATTTTTTTTCACCCCTGTTAGCTTTCTCTTCAATACCGGATTTAGAAGCTCTTCTATCTATTTCATCCCAGATATTTTGTAATTTAATGTCGCTATCAACCCATAAGACCATCAGATGATATAAAAGATCGACACTTTCATTCACTAACTGTTTTTGTCTGCCGGATACAGCTTCTATGATTGTTTCTACTGCTTCTTCCCCAACTTTTTGAGCTATTGTTCCAGTTCCACTTTTTAAAAGTTTTGCTGTATACGATATTTTAGGGTTAGCACTTTTTTTTTCTCGGATAGTATCAAATAATTCATCTAACCTATGTTTCATTGTTAAACTCCCTTATAGTCGGACCGGTAATCCTGCGGCAGCCATATTTGTTTTCACTTCAGATATCCTAATTTCTCCAAAATGAAACACAGAAGCCGCCAGAACAGCTGACGCACCACCTTCCTGAACTCCCTCCAAAAAATGTTCCACTGATCCAACACCTCCCGACGCAACAACTGGAACTGAAACCGACTTGGAAATAATTTTTGTGAGTGGAATGTCAAAGCCCTTTTTAGTCCCATCTCTGTCCATTGAAGTCAAAAGTATTTCTCCCGCCCCACAGGAAACCATCTCCTTCGCCCATTCCACCGCATTAAGGCCTGTTGCTTTTCTGCCTCCATGCGTGAAAACTTCAAAATGATCTGCGCCAACACGCTTTGCGTCGATTGCTACAACCACGCATTGAGATCCAAATTTTTCAGCTGCCTCTTTAACGAACGATGGCCGAGATATGGCTGCTGTATTTATAGAAACTTTATCGGCGCCAGCTAAGAGCAACTTCTTTATATCTTCTTCTGATCTTACCCCACCACCAACCGTCAATGGCATGAAGCACTGCTCAGCAGTTCTGTTTACAACATCTAACAAAGTGTCTCGATTATCACTACTCGCCGTAATATCCAGAAATATAAGCTCGTCGGCTCCTTCACGATCATAAATTTTGGCTTGCTCGACGGGATCTCCTGCATCAATCAAATCAAGAAAATTTACCCCTTTTACAACTCTACCATCTTTCACATCTAAGCATGGAATAATCCTAACTGTTAGCATTCTAGAGCTCCAAATCTATCATGCCGCTAGCACGTCTAAACCTTCTTTTAAGTCAATTACTCCGTTATAAAGAGCCCGCCCACAAATTACTCCTGAGATGGTTTTAGTTGCCCGTTCCTTTAAGTTACGCAAATCAGAGATCGACCCGACACCACCGGAAGCGATTATAGGGATTGAGGTTACCAAAGATAGCTCCACCGTAGCATCAATGTTGAGGCCTTGTAATGCCCCATCACGATCAATATCTGTGAAAATTAATGCCGAAACTCCAACATCTTCAAATCTTTTAGCCAACTCTAAGCTTGTTATTTGCGAAGTGTTAGCCCAACCTTCCACAGCAACAAACCCCTTTAAAGCATCGATACCAACATTAATTTTACCTGGAAATGCTTTACAAGTAGCAATAACAAACTCCGGATTCCTAAGCGCCACTGTACCTAAGATAATTCTCGAAATACCTTTTTCTAACCAGAATTCTACCTGTTTTATATTGCGGATGCCGCCACCTAACTGAACAGGAACATCGACATTATCTAAGATAGAATTCACTGCTTCTAAGTTTATTGGGCGCCCCGCAATAGCACCATCTAAATCAACGACATGTAACCATTTGCAACCAGATTCTGCAAAATTTTTAGCCTGTTCCCCAGGAGACAGGTTGAAAACAGTAGCGTCGTTCATGTTTCCTCTCAACAACCTGACACAAGAGCCATTTTTTAAATCAATAGCTGGAAATAGAATCATATTCGGTCCTTTACTGTTAAACTTTCTCTCTTAATTTTTTATAATAAAAACAGCCTTTCACATATTTTCCACCAACCCTTGCATAATGAGGGTGTTCTCCAAATTTCGTATAACCCAGACCTTCGAAGAGTCGAATCGCAGCGATTTGGGTTTCACGAACATCGAGGTTTAAAACATCAAAACCCATTTCCATTGCCTGAGCTTCGGCAGCTTCTATAAGTTTTGCTGACAATCCATGCCCTCTGGCCCACGGAGCAACAAAATTAGTCGTTAAATTACACGCGAAACTTTGTGCCTCGTTATTTCGTGCTGGTCGAAATACTTGGCATGAACCCGCTATAACCCCATCCAATCGACCAACCAATAGATCCCGCTCAGGAATAAGCAATACACCATTCCAATAAGCCTCTAAAATGTCTCTCGGAGGAGGAGCTAACCAACCAAATCCACCCCCATCGATTATAGCCATTTCTGCTGCATCACAAAGATCATTAAGATCCGACGACCGTAGACTGTTAATCAGTTCGACCATTATTTTTGTTGGATGGTTTAATGAATCTTTGGCTGTCATCTTAAATCTCTTTACGGGCGCCAGGCTAAAAAGTTTTTTATCAGTCTCAAACCAATTTCTTGACTTTTTTCAGGATGAAATTGAGTTCCTATTATATTGTCTCTACCAGCTATGGCTGTCAGCATATCACCATACTGAGTGGTAGCTATTAGATCTGTTTCTTGTTTTAAGCGTAAATGAAAACTGTGGACAAAATAAACGTACGATCCATGCTCAATACCATTTAAACAAGGGTGCGTTGAATCCTTAAAAGACAGTGAATTCCAACCCATATGGGGTACCTTCAAATTAACCTCACTACTTTTTTGATTAGGGTCTATTTTTGAAACTTCACCGGGTAGCCAACCTAGTCCACTCGTCATCGAATATTCGTAACCCATATCTGCCATCAATTGCATTCCAACACAAATCCCCATAAATGGTTTTCCACGCTTCATTACTTGCTCTTCCAGCGACTCTCTCAAACCAGGAATAGAGCTCAGTCCTTTTTTAAAATCAGGGAACGATCCCACACCAGGCAACACTATTTGATCTGACTTAGACACTAAATCAGGACACTTTGTTACATGGATTTCCCTTATGGATCCGGCAGACATTTTTTCAAAGGCCTTCGCTGCTGATTTCAAATTACCAGACCCACAATCGATTATCGCTAGACTCATAATAGTTCAGACCTCAGTAATATCGCCACCAATCGACCCTTTTGTTGACGGGATAGAGTCACTGGCCCGGACATCTACGCTTGTCGCTTCCCTTAAGGCTCTTGCTAGGGCTTTATAACAAGACTCAATAATATGATGCATATTTTCACCATACAAATTCCGCACATGTATTGTAATTCCAGCTGACTGGGCAAATGCTCGAAACCACTCTTTGAAAAGCTCAGTGTCCATATCACCAACCTTCGCATTAGAAAATTTAACCTGCCATGACAAATAAGGTCTACCCGATATATCTATTGAAACCTCAGTAAGAGCTTCATCCATTGGAACCTTAGCATTTCCATATCGTTTGATACCAGTCCTAGCGCCCAAAGCCTTTTTTAAAGCATCGCCAATTGCATAACCAGAATCCTCGGTGGTATGGTGAAAGTCGATATGAAGATCGCCCTTTGCTTTTAGGTTCAGATCAATTAACGAGTGCTTGGATAATTGTTCCATCATGTGATCAAGGAAGCCAATGCCGGTCGTTACCTCAAACAAACCACAACCATCTAGATTAACAGATGCTTCTATTTGTGTCTCTTTAGTAATTCGTTTAATGGATGCAATACGTCCTGTCGTCATCAATAATCTCCCCAATCGCAGGAATTCTGTGTTTTATCAGGAACAGAGGCCTCTGACCAGCCTGCCTTTTAAATTCAATTTTTCAGGATTCCGACTTGACCTTGATTGCGAGTATCATTATCCAAGTCCAATGAAGGGAAGCAAAGCTCTATGTCTAACAAACAAGATACTTGGCACGGAACGACTATTCTTTCAGTTCGCATAAATGAACAAGTAGTCATTGCGGGTGATGGACAAGTAACGCTCGGAAATACTGTTATAAAAAGTAAAGCGAGAAAGGTGAGACGCCTATCAGACGGAAAAGTTATAGCTGGGTTTGCTGGAGCTACCGCCGATGCATTTACATTATTTGAACGTCTAGAAGCAAAACTTGAAGCGCATCCCTTACAACTCACTAGAGCATGCGTTGAGCTTGCAAAAGACTGGAGAACTGATCGATATTTAAGACGACTGGAAGCGATGATGGCCGTGGCAGATGCAGAGACCTCACTTATTCTATCGGGTACCGGGGATGTATTAGAGCCTGAAGACGGCCTTATTGGAATTGGATCTGGTGGCGCTTTTGCTCTATCTGCTGCACGGGCATTAATAGATCAACCAAGTATGACAGCAGAACTTATAGCTCGTAAGTCGATGGAAATAGCAGCAGGAATTTGCATATATACAAACAACAATTTAACGATAGAATCGATCTAAGGCTTTATGATGACAACGTTTAGTCCACGTGAAATAGTTTCAGAACTCGATCGCTTTATCATTGGGCAAGGGTCCGCAAAACGGGCAGTCGCAATTGCCTTGAGAAACAGGTGGAGACGACAGCAACTTGATGACTCTATCCGTGATGAAGTGCAGCCAAAAAATATTTTAATGATAGGGCCCACAGGTGTTGGAAAAACGGAGATTGCACGGAGACTGGCAAAATTAGCTGATGCGCCTTTCATCAAAGTAGAAGCAACTAAATTTACTGAGGTGGGCTATGTTGGGAGAGATGTTGAGCAGATAATCCGAGATTTGGTTGAAAGTGCAATCACGAGTGTTAGAGACAAGATGCGAGTAGAGGTGAGAGCCTCAGCGGAATTAGCCGCTGAAAACCGAGTGATTTCGGCCCTAGCGGGAGACGAAGCCCGAGAGGAAACGCGGCAAAAATTTAGAAAAATGCTTAGAGAAGGACAACTCGACACGAAGGATATCGAGATTGATGTAAGTGATAGCAATTCAGGGCTGCCTACGTTCGACATTCCAGGAATGCCCGGATCACAAATGGGTATGATTAATCTCAATGATATGCTTGGTAAAGCACTGGGTGGGAAAACTAAAAAGCGTCGGCTGTCTGTTAAAGAATCGCATTTAGTTTTAATTGATGAGGAGGCTGATAAGCTTTTAGATGAAGATCGGATTGTTCGTCTTGCGATTGACTCTGTTGAACAAAATGGGATCGTATTTCTAGACGAAATTGACAAAATCTGCGTTCGATCTGAACGGAATGGGAGTGATGTGTCAAGAGAAGGTGTCCAACGGGATCTACTTCCAATGATAGAGGGCACTACCGTTGCTACAAAACACGGATCTGTGAAAACAGATTTCATACTATTTATAGCATCCGGAGCATTTCACATAAGCAAACCATCTGATCTACTGCCAGAATTACAAGGCAGGTTGCCTAACCGTGTTGAACTAAATGCCCTAACAAGAGACGATTTTAAAAGAATTTTGACCGAGCCTGAACAGAGTTTAATCAAACAATATACGGCACTACTAAAAACAGAGGAAATCGATCTCGAGTTTGATAATGACGCAATTGATGCTTTAGCAGACTTAACAGTTAGTGTTAACAAGTCAGTTGAAAATATTGGCGCTCGTCGTTTACATACTGTAATGGAAAAGCTCCTGGATGAAATTAGCTTTACTGCTTCTGACAATCCAGGCCAAGTGTTAACTATAGATAAAGATTATGTGGACCAACATGTGGGAGAATTGGCGAAAGATGCAGACCTCTCAAAATTCATCCTCTAGGAAAACAAGTGAGTTTTTATAATCT
>MDSX01051143.1_pt1 | contig 18323 bp, 15 predicted proteins | sample 811141 | NCBI WGS metagenome assembly MDSX01 (sample SAMN05326642, study PRJNA326480) | marine metagenome | isolation source: seawater | place: Atlantic Ocean: South East | collected 2010 | reverse complement strand
TAGAAGAAAGGGTCTCAGAAAAGGCAGCCAAAGAAGCAGAAGAAAAGGCAGCTGAAGAAACTAAAGAAGAGGTAGCCAAAGAACCTAAAGAAGAGACAGCTGAAGAAACTAAAGAAGAGGCAGCTAAAGAAGAGGCAGCTGAAGAAACTAAAGAAGAAGAAAAATAATATTATTATGAAAATTTCTGCATCAGAAGTAAATAATCTAAGAAAATCTACGGGTGCTGGTATGATGGATTGTAAAAATGCATTGGTAGAAGCCAATGGAGATCTTGATAAAGCAATTGAAATATTAAGAAAAAAGGGGCAAAAAGTGGCTGCAAAAAGAGCTGATAGAGATTCACATCAAGGTGCAGCAATTGCTATAACTAATAAGGAAAAAACTATTGGTACAGCAATTGTATTAGCTTGTGAAACAGATTTTGTTGGGAAAAATGCTGACTTTGTTAATCTAGCAAATAAGCTGGCTAACATAGCTCTAAACTGTGACTCTAAAGAAGAGTTACTAAAGGCTTCAATTGACAATATGAATGTTGAAGAAAAACTTTTAGAACAAACAGGTGTTATTGGTGAAAAAATTCAAATCAATAAATTTGTTAAAATTAATGCGCCATATGTTGGCTCATATATACATGCTGGAAATAAAATTGCAACTGTTATTGGGCTGTCTAAAACAAATGATAATTTGCTTGATGATATGATGAATGTATCAAAAGATATTGCAATGCAGGTAGCAGCTATGAATCCTATTGCGCTTAATGAAGAAGGTGTAGATGCTAATGTAATAGAAAAAGAAATTGAAATAGCTAAAGATCAATTAAGAGCTGAGGGTAAACCAGAAGCAATGCTAGATAATATTGCTAAAGGGAAGCTAAAAAGATTCTTTAAAGACAATACATTAATAAATCAAGCATTTATAAAAGATACAAAGATTAGTGTTTCCGATTATCTTTCATCGTTTGACAAAGAACTTACTGTGACCTGTTTTGATCGAGTTTCTATAGGATAATTTCCGTTATAATATTTCTAAGATTAAAGGTTGTTATGAATTAAAAAATGTATAGTATATTTGTGTACATTTATTAATTATGAGCTATAAAAGAATTCTCCTAAAACTTTCCGGAGAAGCCCTTATGGGAGATGATAAAGCAGCTGGCATTAATTCAAAAAAATTGTTGCACTATGCTAATGAAATTAAGAAAATACATGATATCGGCATCCAAATTTCAATAGTAATTGGAGGGGGAAATATCTATAGAGGGTTTAATAATACTGAACATAAAATTGATAGAGTACAAGGAGATTATATGGGCATGCTTGCTACATTAATTAATGGATTAGCTCTTCAAAATACACTTGAAAATATTGGAATTCCAACTAGACTCCAAAGTGCAATAAATGTAAATCAAGTGGCTGAGCCGTATATAAAAAGGAAGGCTATCAGGCATTTAGAAAAAAATAGAATTGTAATTTTTGCAGCCGGAACTGGCAATCCATATTTTACAACAGACTCTGCTGCAGTTCTAAGAGCTATTGAAATTGAAGCAGATGTAATATTGAAAGGCACTAAAGTAGATGGAATTTATAATTGTGATCCTATAAAAAATTCAAAAGCTATTAAATATGAAAACATTACTTTTAATGAAGCTATATCTAAAGGATTAAAAATAATGGATACCACTGCCTTTACCCTAAGTCAAGAAAATAATTTGCCGATAATTGTATTTGATATTAATTTAAAAGATAATTTAATTAAAGCTGTATCTAAAGAAAAGATTGGTACAATTGTAAATATTTAATAATAATAAAATGAATGAAGAGTTAAATTTAATATTTGATTTAGCAAAAGAATCTATGTCAAATGCCATTGCTCATCTAGAAAAAAAGTTAATGAATATTAGAGCGGGGAAAGCAAATCCTAATATGCTTTCTAGTGTGACAGTAGAATACTATGGGGTAAGTACTCCCCTATCCCAAGTAGCAAATATTAATACCCCTGATGGCAGAACAATAATTATTCAGCCATGGGAAAAATCAATTTTGCCTGATGTTGAAAAAGGGGTAGAATTAGCAAATCTTGGTTTTAATCCAATGAATAACGGAGAAACAATCATTATTACTGTGCCTGCCCTTACTGAGGAAAGAAGGGCAGAATTAGCAAGACAAGCTAAATCAGAAACTGAAGAAGCAAAAATTGCAGTTAGAAATGCGAGGAAAGATGCAAATAACGAAATCAAAAAATCTTCGGAATTTTCTGAAGATTTGAAAAAAAATTCAGAATTAGATATTCAAGAAATAACTGATAGCTACATTTCTAAAATTGATAAAATTTTTGATCTTAAAGAAAAAGAAATAATGACTTTATAATAATCTTTTAGGGAAGTATTGAGATAATATTATAATTAAAAAATATGGCAAAAAAGAGTTCAGGAGGTTTATGGGAATTTATTGCCGGGATTATTCTAAACAATAGAATAATTATAATCATATCTCTGATTTGCGCAACATATTTTTTTAGCACACATTGGCATAAAATTCGTTTTACTTACACTGAAGCTAATCTTCTTCCTGATACTCATGAAGAAAATTTAAAATACAACTCGTTTACTAGTAAATTTGGAGAAGAGGGAAATCTAATAGTAATTGGAATAAAAGACTCTCTATTATTTACACTTGAGAATTTAAATGCCTGGAATAAACTTTCTAATAGTTTTAAAGGAATGCCTGAAGTAGAAACTGTAATTGCATTTGGAGATTTACAAAAATTAATTAAAGATAAAAATACCAGGCAATTTTATGTTGAGCCATTTATAGAAGACTCCATTAATTCGGATTTGGAATTAAATAAGCTAAAAGATGAGCTTTTTCTTAAATCCCCTTTTTATGATAAATTTTTAATTAATACGGAAACAAAATCTGTTAGAAGTGCAATTAATTTAAAAACATCTATTGTCAATACTATTAAAAGAGAGGAATTTATTAATAATATTTTATTGCCAAGAGTTTCTGAATTTGAAAAAACATATAATCTAGATGTTAGAATCTCTGGAATGCCATATGTAAGGACTAAATATTCTGAGACTATTAAATCTGAGCTCGGAGAATTTGTAATCCTTGCGATATTAGTTACATCATTTATCTTCTACTTCTTTTTTAGATCATTTAGAGCAACATTTATTTCTATATGTACAGTATGTATAGGTGTTATGTGGACTCTTGGAATTATTGGGATTCTTGAATATGAACTTACAGTGTTAACCGCGGTAATTCCTCCTTTAATTATTGTTATAGGTATGCCAAACTGTATTTATTTGATTAAAAAATATCAGCACGAGGTTAATACACATGGGAATAAATCCCTTTCATTGCAAAAAGTAATTGTAAAGATTGGAAATGCAACATTAATGACAAATGTTACAACAGCTTCAGGATTTGCAACATTTATTATAACAAATAGTCAATTGTTGAAAGAATTTGGGGCTGTAGCCTCTCTTAGTATTTTGTCAATTTTTGTTATCTGCATACTAGTTATTCCTATCATTTATAGCTTTTTGCCTATTCCTGATTCTAAACATTTAGAGCATTTAAATAAAAGGTGGGTTCTTTTGCTTTTTGACTGGATGGCAAATACAGTAAAAACTAAAAAAATTGAAATTTATACTATATCGATAATTCTTTTAGCAGTTAGTATAATTGGGATGTATAAAATAGAAATCTCTGGAAGTTTAATCGATGATATGCCTAGGAATACAGAGTTTTTTGAAGATATAATGTTTTATGAAAAAGAATTTAATGGAATTCTTCCTCTTGAAATATATATAGACACGAAACGTAAAAAAGCAGTTACTAAATTATCGACAATAAAAAAAATGAAATTGCTAGAAGATATTATCTCAGAAATACCTGAATTATCACGTCCAATATCTGTAGTAAGTCTAGTAAAATATTCTAAACAAGCGTATTATAATGGTAATCCAAAATATTATCAAGTACCAACAACTCAAGAAAATAGTTTTATTCTTTCATATGCGAAAAATTCAACTTCTGGCACAGATGGAATTGATCTAATTAAGAATTTTGTAGATAGCACGGGGCAATATACAAGGATTACAACTTTTATGAAGGATATTAAAATTGAAAGAATGGAGAGAATTGAGGAAAAATTGGATTATGAAATAGCTAAAATTATGCCTAAAGATAGGTTTGAAGTATATCTTACAGGTAAAGCATATTTGTTTCAACAAGGAACTTATTTTTTAGTTAAAAATCTTATAATTTCTCTATCATTAGCTGTTATTTTAATTTCAATATTTATGGCATATATGTTCAGGAATTTTAGAATGATTATTATTTCTCTTATCCCTAATTTATTACCTCTTTTAATTACAGCAGGATTAATGGGATTCATAGGTATTCCTATTAAGCCTTCAACAATATTAATTTTTAGTATTGCTTTTGGTATTTCTGTTGATGACACAATTCACTTCTTAGCAAAATACAGGCAAGAGCTACAAGAAAATAATTGGCAAATAAAACAATCAGTATATAACTCTATCAGGGAAACTGGTATTAGCATGTTCTATACATCTGTCGTCCTCTTCTTTGGGTTTTCAGTCTTTATAGTATCCAATTTTGGTGGCACAGTTGCTCTGGGGGCATTGGTTTCTGCTACACTTCTTCTTGCAATGCTTTCTAATCTTCTGCTTTTACCTTCATTACTTCTTTCACTTGAACGAAGTATAGCAAATGAAAAAGTCTTAAAGGAGCCTAAAATTCAAATTCTAACAGATGAAGATGATTTATTGAATTAATTTCTAGCAAAAGCATATCTTTGATATAAATAACTGATTAATGAGCAATACAAGTGTTGTTAAAATATTATCAGAGTCAAATAAAAATGAATTAGTTGAAATTTCTGGGTGGGTTAAAACCTTTCGAGCTAATAGATTTATTGCACTTAATGATGGTTCATGTCTTGAGAATATTCAATGTGTTATTGATTATGAAAATACAGATGAAAAGATTCTAAAAAAAATAACAACTGGAAGTGCAGTTAAAATATCAGGTAAGATTGTCGAAAGTGCAGGAACAAAACAAGCTATAGAAATTCAAGTAAATGATATTAATATTCTTGGCGAGTCTAATCCTGAAGAATATCCAATCCAGCCTAAAAAACATTCATTTGAATTCCTAAGAGAAAATGCTCACTTAAGACCAAGAACTTCTACATTTAATGCGGTCATGAGACTAAGATCATCATTGTCCTTTGCAATTCACAAATTTTTTAATGAAGAGGGGTTCTACTATGTTCATACCCCAATAATTACGGGGAGTGATGCTGAAGGAGCTGGAGAACAATTTAGGGTAACTACTTTGAATCCCAAAACCCCTGACTTAAACTCTGATAAAGAAGTTGATTATACAAAAGATTTTTTTGGTAAAGAGACTAAATTAACTGTTTCTGGACAACTTGAAGCAGAAGCTTATGCAATGTCTCTTGGAAAAGTTTATACATTTGGGCCAACATTTAGAGCTGAAAATTCAAATACTTCAAGACACCTATCTGAGTTTTGGATGATAGAGCCTGAAGCTGCATTTATGGATTTAAATGGGAATATGGATTTAGCTGAACAATTTCTAAAATATCTATTACAATATGTTCTAGAAAATAAAAAGGATGAATTAGAGTTCTTAGAGTCAAGACTCCTTGAAGAAGAAAAAAGGAAGCCTGAAAAGGATAGAAGCGAAATGAGTTTAATAGAGAAAATTAATTTTGTTGTAACTAATAAATTTAAACGCATAACTTATACTGAAGCTATTGATATTTTAAGGCAATGTAAGCCAAATAAGAAAAAGAAATTCAAGTATATAATTAAAGAATGGGGGGCGGATTTACAAAGTGAACATGAAAGATATTTAGTTGAAAAACACTTTAAATGCCCTGTAATAATATATAATTATCCTGCAAGTATTAAATCATTTTATATGAGGCTAAACGATGACAATAAAACGGTCGGAGCAATGGATATCCTTTTCCCAGGGATAGGTGAAATTGTTGGAGGTTCTCAAAGAGAAGAAAGAGCAGATGTACTTAATAAAAGGATGAAAGATATTGGGATTGATACAAAAGAATTTGGGTGGTATAATGATCTTAGAAAATTTGGTACTGCCATACATTCTGGATTTGGCCTAGGTTTTGAAAGATTAGTAATGTTTGCCACAGGTATGTCTAATATAAGAGATGTGATCCCATTTCCAAGGACCCCACAAAATGCTGAATTTTAAATATCCATTTCATCATGAAACAATATTTAAAATTAAAGCTTAATCAAAAATTATCTCCACAACAAATCCAACTAATGAAGCTAATACAGCTTCCTACCATTGATTTTGAGCAAAACATTCAAAGAGAACTAGAAGAAAATCCTGCATTAGAAATTGAAGAAAATAGAAATGAAAATATAGATGAAGATTATTCAAATTCTAATGATGAAACATTAAGTGATAATGAAGATATAAATATTGACGAATATCTAAATTATGATGACACTCCTTCATATAAACTAAACTACAGCTCAAATAATGAAAATGAAAAGAATGAAATTCCTTTTGCATCAGGCCCCTCGTTCACTGAACATTTAACAAGCCAGCTTAATACGCTAAAACTAGATAATAAAGAGAAAAAAATAGCAGAATTTTTAGTTGGGAGTATTGATAATAGTGGTTATATACGACAAGAACTTAATGAAATTGTTGATGATTTAGCTTTTACTCAAAATCTTGATGTATCAATTGAAAAACTAAAAAATATACTTTCAATTGTACAGCAGCTAGACCCTGCTGGTGTTGGAGCTCAATCACTAAAAGATTGCTTAATAATTCAATTAAAAAGAAAAGCTGTAAATGATGATATAGAGCTTGCTATTGATATTTTAGAACATTCATTTGAGCATTTTTCTAAAAAACATTTTAATAAATTAATAGCAAAATATAATATTTCAGAAGAAAGATTAAAAGCTGTAATTAAGGAAGTTGAAAAATTAAATCCTAAACCAGGTAATAGTTATTCCAGTACAGATAGGCCAATAGAGCACATCGTTCCAGATTTTAAAATAGAAATAGATAACAATAATCTTGTTCTAACACTAAATAACAGAAACAGCCCTATATTAAAAATTTCCAAAGAATACGATGAGATGTTGAAAGGGTATAAATTAGATAAAAACAAAACCAAATCTCAAAAAGATGCAGTACAATTTATAAAACAAAAATTAGACTCTGCAAAATGGTTTATTGATGCGGTAAAGCAAAGACAAGAAACCCTTTATGTTACAATGAGTGCAATTATGGAATATCAAAAAGAATATTTTATTACTGGAGATGAAAAAAATATGAAGCCTATGATTTTAAAAGATATAGCTGAGAAAATTGAAATGGATATTTCAACTATATCTAGAGTTGCTAATAGTAAATATGTTGACACACCTTATGGGACTAAACTATTAAAAGAATTTTTTAGTGAATCTATGACGACTCAATCAGGAGAGGAAATCTCTACAATAGAAATAAAGAAAATATTGCAAACAATAATTGAGAGTGAAAATAAAAAATTCCCAGAAACTGATGAAAAACTTGTTAAATTACTAGTAAATAAAGGCTATAAAATTGCTAGAAGAACTGTTGCAAAATATAGAGAACAACTAAATATTCCTGTAGCTAGGCTAAGAAAAGAAATTTAATTTTTATTTAAAGAAACATCGCCAATTCTAGTAGTATAATTAATCTTTAGCGCATTAACTTTTCTTAATTCTTGTTTAATATCTCCTACTATGCCCATATTTGTTTCTTTATCTACCTTTAATGCAGTGGTTAAAAATGGTCTTACTTCCTCTCTCTTTGATTCTCTTTCAGCATAAATAAATGCAGGGATATCTGAAACCTCAGAAAATTTATCATTTAATTGAATTCTTGCTTCCGTTCCATATTGGGATTGATATCCAGAATTGGGTTTACCTGCGTATATATACATCACAAGATCTTTTTTATCAAGTTTCTCAACTTGATCAGCCGCAGGCAATTGATTATTAATCTTCAACTCGTTATCTCTCATTACAGTCGCCACCATGAAGAAAAATAATAACATAAAAACAATATCAGGCAGAGAAGCTGTATTTACCGCTGGTATTTCTCCTTTATTCTTCTTATTAAATTTTGACATAATTATATTTTCTATTGTACCTCAGATAATTTTTGTGGATATTCTTTTCTAAGACGATTAATTTTCTCTTTTAATTTGGTTTTATTTCCCGGCCAATTAACATCTCTATAATTTTTCATCATTTCTTCATAAGACTCTCCATAAAGATCTTCTGCTCTAATATTTCTCAAATGAGTATATGCAGCGACAAGCTCATTTTGAATCGAAATATATGCAGCATAAGATGTTTCTCTTTCATTCTTTAAAGAAATAATAGCCTTGTCTGGATTATCAGAAGATGAGGGGTCTCTATCACCTTTGCAATAATCGCAACTATCATCTCCTTCACCTCCTCCATTATCTAAAAACGCTATTGCAGCAGCCCTTACATCTTCTAAGACCATTAACTCGTCCTCAATAAGAATTTGATCCTTACCATTTAATAAAACTGTAAAAATATTTTTTTGCTTAATAATTACATCTTCTTGATCTTCTTCAATAGGGGGAAGTTTTCTGCTAATCCCTGAATCAGTCTCAATAGTAGTTGTGACTAAGAAAAAAATTAAAAGCAGGAAAGCTATATCAGCCATTGATCCTGCATTTACTTCTGGAGATGATCTTCTTCCCATAAGTTATTTTCTATTTTTTATACTAAACCATAACATCGATCCACTTGCGATGAGTATAAGTGAATAAAACATAAATAATGCTGCACTTATTAACTTAGACCCTGCAGCAGATAACATTTTACCATCTCTAAGTGGCGTGTCTTCTCCTCTGGCTAAAACAAAATAGCAAATCAAAAATAAAATTAGGAAAGCTCCTAATGTTTTTAATGTACTTCTTAATGCATTCTTATCAGCTATTACATTTTTCAATGTGTAAAAGGCAACAGATGAGACAATTAATCCCATAATCAAATAGGCAACAATTAACATATAGTCAATACCTGCAAGCATATCCATCATTTGAATCATCAAAACAAATAATACTCCTAATAGTGATAAAGCGTATGCTATATACTTTATAATCTTATATGAATTCATAATGGTTATTTCTTATTATTAACTAATATATCCATAAGTGAAATGGAAGCATTTTCCATATCATTAACAATGCTGTCAATTTTTGCAATAATATAATTATAAAAAATCTGAAGTATAATTGCAACAATCAAACCAAATACCGTAGTTAAAAGAGCTACTTTAATCCCTCCCGCAACTAACGATGGTTGCATATCTCCGGCTGCTTCAATTTTATCAAAAGCTTGAATCATTCCAATAACTGTCCCCATGAATCCTAACATTGGTGCTAGAGCTATAAATAATGATATCCATGAAACATTTTTCTCAAGCTGACCCATTTGCACACCGCCATAAGCAATTACAGCTTTTTCAGCAGACTCTACACTTTCATTTGCCCTGTCTAATCCCTGATAAAATATTGAAGCTACTGGACCAGGCGTATTTCTACAAACTTCTTTAGCTGCTTTAATTCCTCCTGATTTCATAGCTGCTTCAACTTCTTCTGTTAATTTTTCTGAGTCAGATTCAGATAAATTAAGAAATATAATTCTTTCAATAGCAATAGCTAACCCTAGAATAAGACATAAAAGAACTATACCCATAAATCCTGGGCCTCCTTCGATAAATCTCTTCTTTAATTCTTGATGAAAATTTAGTTGTTCTGGCTCTTCCATTTCCTCTACTACCTCTTCAACTTCCATTGAACTATCTATTAGGGTGTCTTGAACCTCAGTTGTCTCCATTTCATCTTGAAATATGATGTTGTTTGAACCTATATTATGGATAAATACAACCGAAATAATTGCAATAATACTTAATAATCTTTTCATTTTGTTTCGTTTAATTAATTTAATAGAGCGTTAAAGATATAAAAAATTATAATTAACACGATAATATCGTGCAGAGAGGAAGGGATTCGAACCCTCGATACACTTGTGGTGTATACACGCTTTCCAAGCGTGCGCCTTCGACCACTCGGCCACCTCTCTATATAATATGATTATTATATCAAAACAAATAAAAAGAAAAAATATTAATTATAAAACTTTATATAATGCTTTTTTATGATATAAAGATGATTATTTTATGTCTTAAAGACTTCGATTGAATTGTTTGTAGTAATATTTATGATCTCATTAGTATTAACTTGATAAATTTCTGCTAATCTTTTGATAATATGTATAATAAATCCGCTTTCATTTCTCTTCCCTCTATTTGGTGTAGGGGCTAAATATGGAGAATCTGTTTCTAAAACTATATTACTTAAATCTATTTTATTTAGAAATTTATCTATCATTCCATTTTTAAATGTAACTACTCCTCCTATTCCCAATTTCATCCCCATAGAAATGATTCTATTTGCTTGTTCTAAAGTGCCTGTAAAACAATGAAAAATCCCCGAGAGGTTGTCAGTTCCTTCAGATTCTAAAACTTCAAATATTTCATCATATGACTTTCTAGAATGAATAACAATTGGAAGATTGTATTTCTTTGCTAACCTAATTTGCTTAATAAAAACTTCTTTTTGAACAGATAGATTATCTGTCTTCCAATGTAGATCAATTCCTATTTCTCCAACTGCTACACATTGGTGTTCTAATATATTTTTTTCCACATGAATTAGTTCTTCAGAAAAATTATCTTCAATATAACAAGGATGAAGCCCTGCCATTAAAAACATGTTTTCTGGAAATTTTATTTTAAGAGCCAACATAGATTCTGTGTGAGAAGAATCAATCGCTGGTAAAAAAAATCTCGTAATATTAGAGCTTATGGCATTATTTATTACATAGTCTCTGTCTGAATCAAATTCTCGAAGATACAAATGAGTATGCGTGTCTGAAATTGTCATTGAACTACTTTAATTCTAGGGCTTTTAAAATATTATTACCCATTAAAATTTCAGCAGGATTTTCTAAAGCTTCCTTAATTGCAACTAAGAACCCTACGCTCTCTCTACCGTCTATAATTCTATGATCGTATGAAAGAGCTAAGTACATTACAGGTCTAATCTCAACCTTTCCATTAACAGCAATAGGTCGCTCAACAATATTATGCATTCCTAAAATAGCACTTTGAGGTGGATTAATAATTGGAGTAGACAACATACTTCCAAAAACTCCACCATTTGAAATAGTAAATGTACCTCCAGTCATTTCATCAACTGTTATTTTTGAATCTCTTGCCCTTTCTGCAAGTGTTTTAACCTGAATTTCAATTTCCCTAAATGACAATTTTTCTGCATGTCTAATTACAGGTACCATAAGTCCTTTTGGACCTGATACAGCAATACTAATATCGCAATAATCATATGTTATCATCTCCTTTCCATCTATCATTGAATTTACAGATGGGAATTCTTTAAGTGCTCTAACGCATGCAAGAGTAAAAAAAGACATGAAGCCTAAATTGACCTCATATTTTGCCTTGAATTTTTCTTTATACTTTTTTCTTATTGCAAAAATAGCTGACATATCTACCTCATTAAAAGTAGTTAACATTGCTGTGTCATTTTTTACACTGACTAGCCTTTCTGCTACTTTTCTCCTTAATAAAGATAATTTAGTTCTCTTTTCATCTCTTTTTTCATTGCTTAATGATCCCATTGATGGCTTAGCCATTAATACATCATGTTTAGTAATTCTTCCATCCTTTCCAGTTCCTTTAATATCCCCAATATTCAAATTGTTTTCAGACATTATTTTTTTAGCTGCAGGACTTAAGATTTCTGATTTGGTAGTGCTAATAGGTTCTTTAATTTTTGATAAAACTATCTCATCTTTAGATTCTGTTTCTGAAGGTTTTTTAGTTTTACCTTCTTTAGAATTGTCAATTAAGCAAACTACTTGACCAACATCTACTGAATCACCTTCTTCAGCTTTTAATGTAATTATACCGCCGTCCTCTGCTGGTAATTCTAGAGTAGCTTTATCACTATCAAGCTCTGCTATAATTTGATCCTTTTCTACATAGTCTCCATCACTAACTAGCCATGTTGCGATTTCTACTTCTGTTATTGATTCTCCCGGAGAGGGAACTTTCATTTCTAAAACCATAAAACTTTAATTACCAATTATTAAAATTATTAATTTTCTACCTAATATATCCTATTAAGTTAATTAATTAAGCCATTGATATCATACATTGAAAAAAATTCCCAAATTATTTCACTTGCAATTATATCCCTATTACCCCATGCGCCAAACCAGTCATGACCTCCTCCATTTACTTTATAATGCCTTACCATAGTATTATTATTTCCATTGGAGTATGTAATTTCTTGAACTGTTGAATTATCGAAAGTATATATATCGGGGATATCGATTAATACAGGCCCTGTACTACATGAATTATGAGATCTCCAATAATTTACAACTGTGTTTATCCCCATAGTCCATGCTTGATTGCCACTATAAGGGACCACTCCATCACTGGTTCCGTGCATTTGAAGAATAGAGATTGCTCGTTGTGGCTGACAACTATAAAAAGTTTGTGGCGTCATTGACCCTGTTACAGAAGCAATTGCTGCAATTTTATTGCTAAGCTCACAAGCTAGTAAAAAGCTCATATAACCTCCATTAGACATCCCTGTACTATATATTCTTTCAGCATTTATCGAATAATTTGTCGAAATATTTTCAATCAAAAAATCTACAAATGCAACATCATCCACAAAACTTCCAACAGTCCATCCCCCGACATTCCAATGAGTAATTCCATTTAAAAAAGTTCCTTGAGGATATACCACTATAAAATTATCCTGATCTGCAATATCATTAAATTCTGTGTAGTTCATTATAACCTGATTATTACTTCCATATCCATGAAAACAAAAAAGCATAGGAACAGGGGTTGAAGGGTCATAAGACTCTGGAACATAAATATTAAATGATCGAAGTAATCCGTCAAATTCAATTTCATATTCCTGCAATCCATATTCTACTGGAATAACTGGATCCGTTGAATCTATGACATTTATTGGGTCTGGCACATCAACTCTTTCAGGGGAGCAAGAGAAAATAAATATTAGAATAATAAAAACTCTTTTCATAACATTTTTTATTATAAAATCAGAAACTATTTTAAAATTTGATTATTCTTTTCTGAATCAAACACATAATCAATAACTTCTCGATGTCTTTTTTCAAATCTTATAGAACTTCCTGCAGCAGTTGCTCCATAATATCTTCTGGATGCAATTCTAAAGTCCTTTGCTTCTTTTAAATTCATAAGTAAAAATCCGTATGCTCCCATATTTCTTGGCTCTTCTTGTGCCCAAACAATATCAGATGCGTTTGCATATTTCTTAATAATAGATCTTATCATTTCCTTAGGTAATGGGAATAATTGTTCTATTCTAACAATTGCAAAATTATTGTGGCCTAGCCTTTCCTTTTCTTCTAGCAGATCATAATAAAATTTACCCGATACAAAAACAATAGTTTCAATTTCCTTTGGATCTGCCTTATCATCATCTATTATAGGCTGAAAGCCTCCTTTAGTAAATTCATCAACAGTTGATAAAACTTTAGAATGCCTTAATAAACTTTTTGGAGTAAAAATTATTAGGGGTTTTCTATAATTGGCTTTCATTTGTCTTCTCAATATGTGATACATATTTGCAGGCGTAGTACAATTTGCTACAAAAGCATTATCTTTTGCACATAGTTGTAGATATCTTTCAATTCTTGCAGACGAATGCTCAGCCCCCTGGCCTTCATATCCATGCGGCAATAGTAAAACAAGTCCATTTTGAGTTTTCCATTTATCTTCTCCAGAGAAAATATATTGATCTATAATTATTTGTGCGCCATTACCGAAATCTCCAAACTGTGCTTCCCAAATAGTCAAAGTATTAGGATTATTCATAGCATATCCATATTCAAATCCTAGTACTCCATACTCAGATAATAAAGAATTATAAATTGAGAATACGCCTTGATTTTCTGATATACTATTATGTAATATTATTTCCTCTTCACTTTCTTCAGCTTTAATTATAGCATGACGATGAGAAAATGTGCCTCTCTCAACATCTTGCCCTGAAATTCTTACGTTATAGCCTTCTTCTAATAAACTACCATATGCTAAATGCTCAGCCATTGACCAGTCTAGTTTATCATTATTAAACATCTCGGCTCTAGAGGCAACCAACTTTTTAATTTTATTTATAAATTTTTTTTCGTTTGGCAAGGTTGATAAAGTTTCCACAATTTCTTCTAATTTAAGCCTAGGATATGTAGTATTAACTGGCATCATCATATCCTTTTGATTAACCCTATCAAATGTCTCCCACTCATCATCCATAAAATCTGATACTTTTGTTTTCTTAACTTTCTTTGAATCTTTAAGTTGTTCTTCAAGCCAATCCTTATAATTGCTTTCCAATTTTTTCACATAACTCTCATCAATTATACCTTCTTTAATTAATTTTTCAGCATATATTTTTTTTGGATTAGCCTGCTTAGCAATTGCCTTATATAATTTAGGTTGAGTAAATCTTGGTTCGTCCCCTTCATTATGGCCATATTTTCTATAACCAAGCAAATCAATAAAAACATCTCTTTTAAATTCCATTCTAAAATCCAAAGCAAATAGCACGGCATGAACTACGGATTCAACATCATCAGCGTTTACATGCAATACTGGAGATAAGGTAACTTTTCCAACATCAGTGCAATAAGTGCTTGATCTTCCATCTAAATAATTAGTAGTAAATCCTATTTGATTATTAACTACAATATGTATTGTCCCATTTGTTTGATAACCATCAAGATTTGACATCTGAACCAGCTCATAAACTAACCCCTGTCCAGCAATTGCAGCATCTCCATGAATAACAATTGGTAGTACTTTTTCAAAATTTTCTGGGAATTGAGAATCCTGTTTTGATCTAACAATACCATTGACTATTGATCCTACAGCTTCTAAATGTGATGGGTTTGGGGCAATATTTAAATTAATTTTTTTTCCTTTTAAAGTTTCTCTATTAGTTGTCCAGCCTAAATGATATTTTACATCTCCATCAAAAATCTTTTCTTCATAATCTTTTCCTTCAAATTCACTAAAAATATTTTTAGCAGATTTTCCAAAAATATTTACAAGAGTACTTAGTCTTCCCCTATGGGCCATTCCCATAACAAATTCTTTCACACCCTTATCAGCCGCAATTTCTATTAAAATATCTAAAGCGGGAATTAATGATTCTCCTCCTTCTAATGAAAACCTCTTTTGTCCCACATACTTAGTATGTAAAAAGCTCTCAAATGAAACTGCTTCAACAAGTTTGCCAAGCAATTGCTTTTTCTGATCAATGGATAATTTTGGATGATTATTGTTAATATTTAACTTATTTTGAATCCAATTAATTATCTCTGGACTTCTTATATACATGTATTCAACCCCAATTGAATCACAATATATTTCGGTAAGATGTTGAATTATAACTTGGAGTGGCTGTGGCCCTATCCCTAAAATTTCACCTGCATTAAATATAGTATCTAAATCATCATTTGATAAATCAAAATTTTCTATAGACAAAGTCGGAGTATATGACCTTCTATCTCTTACTGGATTTGTCTTAGTAAATAAATGGCCTCTAGACCTATAGCCATCAATTAGATTGATAACATTAAATTCTTTTTGAACATGATCAGGTATTTGCGAAGTAACCCCTTCAATAATCTCTCCTTCGAAAAGCTTGTTACTTCCAAAATCATATCCCTGAAAAAAAGCTCTCCAGCTTGGCTCTACTGAATCAGGATCCTTTAAATATTGGTCATACAAATCTGCAAAGAATGCGGTGTGAGCGGCGTTTAGAAAAGAAAAATTATCCATTATAAAAATCCTTATTTTTCAGATTATAAAGTTAATTAATATTAATTAAAAAGTACAGAAAAACTATATCTTCCTTTTCATTAAAGAATTGCCAAAATTGTGAAGAAATTCATGTTTTTCTTTAGGTAAATCAAGTGAATCTAAAATTTTAAATGCATTGTCAGTATACTTTTTTATTTCTACAACAACCTCATTTTCAATATTACAATTATCATATATTTGTTTAACTAAAGCTATCTTTTTTTGATTGTCTTTATGAGGGCTATTATATAAAGAGACTAAAGTAGATTTTGTTTCATTAGAAGCTAATTCCAGCGCTTTTAGATATAAGAATGTTTTCTTTTGCTCAATTATATCTCCGCCAATCTTTTTTCCAAAATCATTTTCATTTCCATAGCAATCAAGATAATCATCTTGCAATTGAAAAGCTATTCCTAAATTCTTTCCAAAATTATAAATTTTTTCTTGCTGCTCCGTGGGCGCATCAGCTATAATGGCACCCATCTTCATTGCTGCGCCAATTAATTCTGCTGTTTTGCATGTAATCATTAATAAGTATTCATCAAGTGATATTTCTTTTCTTTTTTCAAAATCAATATCTAATTGCTGACCTTCACATACCTTTATTGCTGTTTTACTAAATAGTGAAGCCATAGGAACAAAAATGTTTGGCTCATAATTTTCAAATATCTGATATGCCAAAATTAACATTACATCTCCAGATAAAATTCCTGTACTACTATCCCATTTTTTATGTACAGTAATATTGCCTCTTCTTAGATCAGCCGAATCCATTATATCATCATGAACTAAGGAAAAATTATGAAAAACTTCTCCTGCTAAAGCAGCATCTAATGCTTTGGCAGGTGATCCAGAAAAAATATCTGTACTTACCAAAGTTAATATCGGTCTAATCCTTTTACCTCCAAGGCTCAATATATAATGAACTGGAGCATATAAATTTTCAGGAACTGAACTTACAGTATATTTTTTTAAATGTTCTGTGAACATTTTGTGATATTCAGAAAGAGAAAGCATCTTATTTTAATATTTGGGTAAATGTATAATAAAATCCTAATTTAAAAAAGGCAATGAAAATTATAAAATATGATAGAGTTATAAATAATATCTTATTAAATTTGCAATTGTAAACTAAGCTCATGTATAGAACACATAATTGTGGAGAAATAAGAAAATCTGATATTGGGAAACAGGTTACCCTTTCTGGATGGGTTCAAAAATTACGAGATAAAGGGTTTATGGTTTGGGTAGATCTTAGAGATAGGTATGGGATTTCACAATTAATCTTTGATGAACAAAGAACAAATAAAGATTTATTAAATCAAGCTAAATCATTAGGTCGTGAATTTGTAATACAAGTAAATGGTGAGGTAATTGAAAGAGCTTCAAAAAATAAAAATATTCCAACTGGTGATGTTGAAATTTTAGTAAAAAATTTACTGATTTTAAATAGCTCAACTACCCCGCCTTTTACAATAGAAGATAATACTGATGGAGGTGAAGAGCTTAGAATGAAGTATAGATATTTAGATATTAGAAGGGAGCCAATAAAAAACAATTTAATGCTAAGGCATGAAATCACTCAGCAAGTCAGAAAATATCTTTCAGATAATTCATTTATAGAAGTTGAGACCCCATGTTTAATCAAATCGACTCCAGAGGGTGCTAGAGATTTTGTTGTCCCTTCCAGAATTAATGAAGGGGAATTTTATGCACTGCCTCAATCACCTCAAACTTTTAAGCAGTTGCTTATGGTTGCTGGTCTTGACAAATATTTTCAAATTGTAAAATGTTTCAGAGATGAAGATTTAAGAGCTGATCGTCAACCTGAATTTACTCAAATAGACTGTGAAATGGCGTTTGTTGAGCAAGATGATATTCTAAAAACATTTGAAGGGCTTATAGTTAATATTTTTAAAACAATTAAGAATATTGATATTAATAACTTCCCTAAAATGACGTATGATCAAGCATTAGAGAAGTATGGAACTGACAAGCCCGATATTAGATTTGGAATGGAGTTCGTAGAATTAAATGATGTGTCACAGCATAAAGACTTTAACATATTTAATTCTGCTGAATTGGTTGTTGGTATTTCAATTCCTGGAGGTAATTCAATGACAAGGAAAGAAATTGACAAATATATAGAATGGTTAAAAACTCCTCAAATTGGAGCAATGGGGATGGTTTATGTCAGGTGCAATGATGATGGGAGCTATAAATCATCCGTAGATAAGTTTTATG
>MDSX01100395.1_pt1 | contig 18324 bp, 15 predicted proteins | sample 811141 | NCBI WGS metagenome assembly MDSX01 (sample SAMN05326642, study PRJNA326480) | marine metagenome | isolation source: seawater | place: Atlantic Ocean: South East | collected 2010 | reverse complement strand
CCGCCGTCTCCACGGCCGCCGGCGCGCGCGTGGGCGCGCACTCCCTGCCGCCGGCGCGCGGGCCGGCGCATCTCCTGCAGCTCAGTCAGCTGCGTCAGGTACTCGATCGCGCGAAGGCGGCTGGTGCTGTCGAGTCGGTCCCACAGCTGCAGCAGCTGCTTCTCCGCAGCCTTCTCGGCCGCAGGAGGGACGTTGATCGCGCGGCGGTCTCGTCCGAACATGTGTTCACCGCGCTGAGAAGCAGGCCAACGCCGGCAAAAAAAAAACGGTTCTGTAACACCGGCGCACATTCGGCATGCAGTAGGATTCCTAGGAATTCCCACTGCAGATCACTGCAGCGTGGGCCGTCCGTAGACAGCGAGACTCGATCGCGGTCTCGCTCACCTTCGGGGACACGATACTTGACTCGCTCGCGCCATGAGCGACTCCGCAAACCCGCGGCAGAAGATCGAGACGCTGTCGGACAAGGTGGTCGACTCGAACCCGTACTCGCGGCTCATGGCGCTCAAGAAGATGGGTGTCGTCAAGAATTACGAGCAGATCCGCACAAAGACGGTCGTGATCGTCGGTGTTGGTGGTGTGGGCAGCGTGGCTGCGGAGATGCTCGTGCGCTGCGGCGTGGGCAAGCTGCTCATCTTCGACTATGACATGGTGGAGCTCGCGAACATGAACCGGCTCTTCTACACGCCCGACCAGTGTGGGATGTCGAAGGTAGCCGCCGCACGCAAGTCGCTCTCTTTCATCAACCCGGACGTGCAGATCGAGGACTACAACTACAACATCACGACAGTCGACAACTTCGAGCACCTGATGGGCCGGCTCCGCGAGGGAGCGATCGGCGGCGGGGCCGTCGACCTCGTCCTCTCGTGTGTCGACAACTTCCAGGCTCGCATGACGATCAACCAGGCGTGCAACGAGCTGGGGCAGGTGTGGATGGAGTCTGGCGTCTCGGAGGACGCCGTGTCCGGGCACATCCAGCTGCTCATCCCGGGCCGATACGCGTGCTTCGAGTGCGCTCCGCCACTCATCGTCGCGTCGGGCGTCGACGAGAAGACGCTGAAGCGGGAGGGCGTGTGCGCGGCGTCGCTGCCAACGACGATGGGGATCACCGCCGGCTTCCTCGTGCAAAACGCGCTCAAGTTCCTCCTCGATTTCGGCCAGGTGTCAACGTACCTCGGGTACGCTGCACTCACAGACCACTTTCCAACGATGACGCTGAAGCCAAACCCGGAGTGCACCTCGTTCTGGTGTCGCAAGCAGCAGGCGGCGTGGAACGCCGGCGAGGCCGACCGCCAAAAGGCCGCGGCGGCGGCGGCGGCCGAGGCGGCGGCGGCAGCGGCGGCGGCGGATCCGGTGCAGTTGCACGAAAGCAACGATTGGGGCATCGAGCTCGACAGCGGCGACGACGGCGGCGAAGCTGGCGAAGCTGGCGACGGTGACGAAAGCGGCGGCGCTGAGGCGCCTGCGCTCGCTGCGGGGATCGAGTATGCGCACGTGAGCTCCGCGCATGCGCACACGGCGATCGATGCGCAGGACGACGGCGAGGACCTCGCCGATCTGATGGCGCAGCTGAAGTCAGTCCAGTAAGTTGCCGTCGTTTTATCACACTACTCCGCGTTAACCTTCAAAAGGTGCACGCCCGAACTCATCTGATGAGGCCGAGTCACCCACTGGTTGTGCGCGCGTGAATCTCGCGGAGCATGGCCTTCGCCTCCTCCTTGAACTGGCTGCCTGAGTCAACGAGCCGCGTGCAATACTGGCTCGCTTCGCGCAGCTCGCCTCGCTCCTTGCAGAAGTTGGCGAGGAAGCTGAGGGCCTCCTGCACCTCCGGCGCGCCGTCGCCGCCGCGCTCGCCGCCGCGGAGCTCGAGGATGCGCCGGAAGTAGTGAGCCGCATGCGGCATGTCCTCCTCCTCCTTGAAGATCCGCGCGAGCTCCTGAAGCGCGATGCCTTCGCGATCCGTGTTCGCCTCCGCACGCTGTGGGGGAGCGGGGGGGCGTTCGTATGGGGTGTGACGTCAAGAGGCCACGTGGATCGCCGAGGGCTGCCGCTACCTGGTAGCACTGGATCGCCTCCTTCATTCGCTGCAGCCCCTTGTAGCACCCTGCCATCGCGCACCACATGCGCGAATCGTACGGCCGCAGCCCGGTCGCCTTCCGGTAGTAGAAAAGCGCGTAATAAGGCATCTGCAGGATCTCGTACGTCTGCCCGAGCCCGTACCTGTGACGGCGGATGCGGCGCGTCTGATCGAGCAGGCGTACACGCCCCGCGGTGCCGAGTTCGACGGGTTGAGCTCATGCCATGCGCGATAGTCTTTCGGGTTGATGTCGACCGCGTGGCGGTACGCGTCGACGGCGGCAGCCGTATTCTTGAGCTCGACGTATTCGTGGCCCATCAGCGTCCACGCGGAGAGGAAGTGGCGGTCGAGCTGCGAGCGGAGCCGATGACGGCGTGTCAGAACATCTGGGACCCTTGGTCACGAGCGCGGTGACGCGCCGCCGGTCGGCGTTCGGCGGAGGGCGCAATGCAAAGTGGGGCGCACCTTCAACGCGCGTCTAAAAGCCATCACGGCCTTCTCGTGTTCGCCACGCAGCGAGTAATAGTTGCCGATCACGCAGCACGACTCGGGGCGATAGCGATCGATGCCAACGCACCGGTGCGCGAGCGCCGAGAGCTCGCGCTTCGACTCCTTTACGTACAGGATGTTCGAGTACCTGCCGAGGGCCGGGGAGATCGAGATCTGGCACGGTCCACGCGGGGTGGTGCTTCCGTCCGCCGGTCTGAAGCGTCGCGTCGCACGTATCGACGTGGTCTAGCCGGCACGGGTCGTCGTGCAGTAGCTGTTCGAAGGCGTGCTGTGCCTCATCAAACTCGCGGAGGTTGTACTGCGCGACGGCGAGCTCGCACTTGACGAACGTCGAGCGCGGGAATGCGCGCTGCAGCTCCTCGTACTGTGCGATCGCCTGTGGCCGCGCGCGCCGGGAGGTGGGCGAAGTGGCGAGGCAAGGAGACTGCGCGGCACGGCCTCGGCGGGCTCCGTGAGGCGTGGGCGGGCCCGCGCCTGCTTGTTCTGCTGTGCCTCGAGCGCGGCGTGGGCGTCGAAGAAGGAGCGCATCCAGTGGGAGGGCAGCGACAGCGCTGAGAGCGCCTCGGGCTCGGTCACGAGCGCGGCGATCTCGGTCCACGCGGCCCACAGCAGCGGGTAGATCGCCACGGCCCTGACAAGCGCGCTGACCGCCTCCGCCTTCCGCTGCAGCTCGCGCAGCACGAGCGCGTGCACGTAGTGCCCGAAGCCGTCGAGTACGCCCTCGTCAGACGCGGGCTGGAGCTCGGACTGGAGCTGGGCGAGCTGCTTGTTCACGACGCGTGGCTTGCCGGAGGGCACGCTCAGGCTGTCGCGCGTCGAGTCCTCGACGGCCTCCTCGTCCTTGTGCTTCTCGCCGGCGAGGAAGAGAGCGTACCAGCGCAGGAAGCGGCTGCGCGGGTGCCGCGCGCCGCGCAGCGCGTGCGCCGCGCGCTGGAACTCGTTGAGGTCGAAGTACGCCTTCGCGAGCAGCGCGGTGTGCTCCTCCTCCTCAGACGGCACCGCCGGCTCGTCATCGACCACCATCGCGTGCTCATCGGCGTTGCCCGCCGGCGAATCGCGCGACATGCCCACCAGCTGCTCAGCGGCCCACCGGCTGCTCTGCCGGAGCCCACGCTCGCTGCATTGCCGCACCGCGGCCGCAAGCTGCGAGCGACGCGACGACCCGCTCATCGCGGGTTCCAGGCTCGAGCGCGCCCCACCTGTCCTCATCGAGATCTCTCCATCTCCCTTCGAGCATGTTTCCCCTGCTGCTCTCCGTCGTGAGGCCCGTGCCGTTGCTGGCGGCGGCGCTTCGGCACCCTCCCGCGCTGCGGCACACGCCCATGTCGCTGGCAGCACGGCGGGCGCGCCTGCTGCGCGGGGCTGCCGACGGCGCAGCCGCGCCGACTGCGGAGGTTGACCTCGACGCCGACGAGCTCATGCGTCAGCGGCTGCAGAAGGCTGCCGAGCTGCGCGGGGCCGGCCTCGAGCCGTTCGCGTACGGCTTCTCCGCAACACACTCCGCGCAGGCGCTCGCTGCCGAGTACTCGAGCCTGGCCGACGGCGAGGAGGACCTCGAGGTGGACGTCGCCGTGTGCGGCCGCGTGCTCGCGCGGCGCGTCTTCGGCAAGCTCGCGTTCTTCACGCTGCAAGACGCGACGGGCACCGTGCAGCTCTACCTTGAGAAAAAGGCGTTGGGCGAGGGCTTCAAGTCGTTTCTCGCGCTGAGCGACGGCGGTGACATCGTCGGCGCGCGCGGCGGCGTGAAGCGGACGCAGAAGGGCGAGCTTTCCGTTTTCGCGCGTGAGTGCACCATCCTCACGAAGGCGCTGCGGCCACTCCCCGACAAGTGGGCGGGGCTCACCGACGTCACAAAGCGGTATCGCCAGCGCTACCTGGACATGATCGTCAACCCTCAGGTCCGGCGCACTTTTGCAATGCGAGCTCGGATCACCTCATTCATCCGCCGGTACCTCGATGACCGCGGCTTCCTCGAAATCGAGACGCCCGCCCTCCACGCGCAGCCCGGCGGAGCTGATGCGAAGGTGAGCGCTGCTCGGCTGCCCGCCCGCCGCGCGTCCGCCACACCCCCCGCCCGCTCACCCTCAGCCCTTCGAGACCTTCCACAACGCGCTGTCGCTGCCTCTCACTCTGCGGATCGCGCCCGAACTCTACCTCAAGCGGCTGGTCGTAGGCGGCTTCGACCGCGTGTATGAGCTTGGACGCGTCTTCCGCAACGAGGGTGCGCCGTGCAGGGAACGCTCAACCTCAAACTGCGCCTCCCGGTCCACACCGCAAGCGCATCCGCTTCAGGCATCTCGACGCGGCACAACCCGGAGTTCACGTCCGTCGAAATCTACCAGGCCTATGCGGACTTCTCCGACATGATGACGCTCACCGAGGAGATCGTGGCGGGCGCCGCACAGGAAGTTCGAGGATCGACCACGCTCGAGTACCAGGGGACCGACATCGAACTCACTCCGCCGTGGCGCCGTGAGACGATGCTCGACCTCGTGACTGCGGAGATGCCCGATGGCGTCACGTTCCCGGCGCCAGGCGGCAGCGGCGGCGCCGCTCAGCTGGAGGAGGCTCGCGCGTCGGCCGCGGCGGCGGGTGTCGCCCCCGATCTAATCGCGAAGTGCACGTCTGTCGGCGCGCTGCTCGCCGTCTGCTTCGAGGAGCTGTGCGAGAGCAAGCTGATCCAGCCGACCTTCGTGACGGAGTACAAGCCAGTCAGAACCGAGCCCCCGCGCCCCCGCGCATTATCCACTCCCAACGTCTCCTGCGCAGGTATCCCACGGAGGTGAGCCCGCTCGCCAAGCCGCATCGAAGCAAGCCTGGAGTGACCGAACGTTTCGAGCTCTTCGCCACCGGCCGCGAGCTCGCGAACGCCTTTTCCGAGCTGACCGACCCCGTCGACCAGCGAGGACGGTTCGAGCTGCAGGCGGCGAAGAAGGCGGCCGGCGACGAGGAGGCTTGCGTACGTTCTGCCTCCGTCTCACACCGCGATCTTGCCGTCCCCAGTGGGACGTTCCCGACTCATGCGCGCGCCTCATACGATCGGTCGGGCTCGACTCGGATCACGTTGTCCCGCCGCCCCTCCTCACCTCCAGGGCGTCGACGAAGATTTCCTGCTGGCACTTGAGCATGGTATGCCGCCGACGGGTGGGCTCGGGATTGGTGTCGACCGGCTGGTGATGCTGCTCACCGACTCGGTGCCAGGCAAAGCCTTCAAACGCGCGAGCCTTGATGCAGGACCCACGCAAAACCTCTCCACCGCCCATCCCTCACCGTTCTCTCTCCCCTCCTCTCACTTGTCGCTCCACCCTTTGATCGTTTGTAGCCCACGATCAAAGACGTCATCGCGTTTCCGCTCCTCAAGCCGGACGGCAACACCGCTGCCGCGGCCGCTCCGCCAGTGGCCGAGCTTCAGGCTGCGGTCGACGAGCAGGGCGACAAGGTGAGGCGGTTGAAGGCACGTGGACTGACGAAGGTGGACCCGGAGGTGCAGGAAGCAGTAGCCGAGCTCCTGCGCCTCAAGGCGATGCTGCCGAGTTGATGCTAGAATCTAACGTAATAAGCCCCTGGCGATTTCTACTCTTCTCTCCCGTTAGCCCTTTCGCGCGGCGACTCGGTCATATGTATCCTAATTCGGCTATCCATCTGCCGTGCCTCCTCAGGACGGCGTCGATCGTATCGGGGCGCAGCGCGCCGACGAAGCGCCCCGGGAGCACGGAGTGCTTGTGCTTGCCGTCGGGCGCGAATGCGCCGCTGTGGCGCGCCACAAGCTGTGCGCGCATCATCTCGCGCGTCCTCGCCGGGTACGTATCGGCGAGAGCGCCGAGCAGCGCCTCGAGCCACCGCGGGAAGAACGTGACCATCTCCTCGTACCGCGAACGAAAAATGCGGACGCCGGGTGGCGGCGAGCGCAACAGCTCAAAGTACGGCTCGTACTTGCGCTGGAGCTCGTCGGCGTGCTGCACCACGTACTCATCGGCGGTGAGGTTGCGCACCGCCGACTGCCGGGCCTCATGGGCTTTCCGCTGCGCCGTCGATGCGCGCGGCGCGGCGGGGTGTGTCCACCCGAACGAGCGGTGGGCAGAGACGAGCGTATCAAGCGGGTGACGCTGGTGCAGCACGATGTACGGCCGCCAGGCCGCCGCGCGCACGGCGCCTATTGCAGCGCGCATCGCATCCGGCAGTCGCAGCGGACCCCACAGCACTCCGTTGCGCGTGCCAGCGCGGCGACTGCACCCGCTGTCGTCAACGCTGCCGACGGCGGCACCAGCGGCACCGGCGGCACCGGCGGCACCAGCGGCACCGGCGGCACCGGCGGCGCCATCGCCGAGGCACGCAGCCAACTCGCGCAGCCGCGCCGTCGTGAATGTGGTACATTCGCCCCAGCCACGGTCACCCGTGCCGAAGCGGCGGTGTGAGCCGCCGTGCCCGCAGCTCGGCGACGCGCACTTCGTGTGATCGACCGGCCACCACATGAACGCGGCATTCTCAGTGTACCAGCACAGACCGCCCAGCGCGCTCAAGTCATGAAGAAAGGCGGCGAAGAAGGTCGAGCCCGTCTTGTGCGGGGCCAGCAGCAGCAGCGCCGGTGGCGGTCCAATGAGCGTTGCGTTCGAGCCCCAGCCCGCGCCGAGCCTCGGATCGGACGCCTTTGCGGCCCCTTCGGGCGCGTGCATCCGGGTGAGGATGCTACGCTCACACGCGTCGCGCGCGCAAGGTATCGGTGCCACGGCTCGCCACGCGCTGCAACTACGCAGCGCGCGATAGAGTTGCGCGCAGACGAGAACGATGCCGATGGAGCCGAGGAGAAGCCGGCGCGAAGCAGTCGTCGGCATACTCCTCCGCATTCCTGGTAGAGTCGGTAGAGCTCAGGAAGCTTCCTAGATTCCTACAGGTACAGCGCGCTGCGAACTGTAGTAGAGTACAGTGCGGCAAGTTGTATGCGGGCCGGGCGGTCCTCGCGGTAAATCTCAAGGTTCTTTACGAGTACTGTAGAAACTCCAGCAGCCGAGTGCATAGCGAGTGCATCTCCTCGTACTTGACCTCGCGCTCGGGATCGAACATTGCCATTCGAACGGTGACGCCCGCGTGGGGCTCGCCAATCTCCATCCGCAGCGAGACGGGCGGCGTTGCGCCGCCGGCCGCGCGGCCGTCGGCAGTGCGGCCGTCGGCGGCGGCGGGCGGCGGGGCGTCGGGAATCCGGAACTCGCGCAGGAACGCGGTGACGCGCCCAGGGTCGGCACCGATCGACGAGGCGAGCGTTCTCAACACGAATGGGACGTGGATGGATTTGAGATTCGTCGCGACGTCCTCTGCGGGTCTCGCCGTGGCGCCATCCACTGATTTGAAGCCGTTCCTTTGGGCCGCCGCAGCAGAGGCCGCCGCCGCTGCCGCCGCGGTCGCCGCCGCTTCGGCCTGGACGGCCTCGAGCTGCTGCTCGAGGACCGCGTCCACGTACTCGATGGCGGTAGGCTTCGGCCCCGTGTACTCGCGTCGCGACGCGGCGACCATCTCGCCGATGCGATTTTTCGCCTCGAGGCGAGCTCGGAAGAGGGACACGCCCGCGCGCTTCGCGCTTCGCCCCATGCCGGCCATCGGCCCGTCGCGCAGGACACGGATCCGGGACAGCATCGCCTCCTGTAGCGCGTCGCCTCCGGCGTAAATGCGCTGAGCGTGAGCTCGCTGCGTCGCAATCACGTCATGCGCCCGGCTCTCAGCCAGATCAAGCTTCTGATCAAGCCGCTCGCCGTCGGCGGTGATCGGACGAGTGCTCTCGGCGTCAAGTTCCTCAGCGATGTCCCGCCACGTCTCAGCCTCGCAGAAGGCGACGTACTCCTTCACGGCCGCGAGCGTCAGTGCCTGCGCGCTGTCGAGATCGCCGCCCTCTGCTGCTTCACCAAAGTCCAGCGCTGCCATCGCCGCGTACACCTTCGCGCGCAGGTCGTGGCTCTCAAGGGGCGCGGCCTCCTTCGTCCCGACGCCGTCAAATCGACCGGCGATCGACAGGCCCGCCATCGTTGTGAGTCGCAGCGATTCCGCTGCCTCGCGCCCACCGAGTTGGCCGCCAGCGCCGGCGCCGCCGCTCGCTGCGACCTCGTCGTCCGAGTCGTCGGAGTGGAGTGACTGCTGCAGACTCCTAAGCATCTGCCCGCCCGACACCTCAAGAGGACGCTGCGCCGACGCAAGCATGCCGTTGTTGCTGGCGGCGCCGAGGCGCGCCTCCTCCTCTGCCCACAGCGACAGCAGCAGGCCGAGGGCGCGCTGCCCCTTCGAGCCGCGCCACTCGTGACACTGCGCTGCGGCGGGCGCGTGGGCGAGGGTGTCCGCTAGACACGAGAGTAGATGAGCCCGTGGCGCGAATGGCGCCGCTTCGAGGGCGGAGAGGAGGCGGAGCACGCCACCCTCATCGACGAAGTGCGCGAGCAGATGTGCCGACGGCACGACTGCCGACCACAGGGTGTCGATCGCAGCGAGGAGCATCTGCGGCTCCGTGCCTTCATGCAGCAAGGGTAGCAGCATGTTGACCCCGCCGTGCGCGCCAAAGGCCTCGCGGCAACCTGCGTCATCTTGGCAGAGCAGAGACATCACCAGCAGGACGTCTCGCAGCGCCGTCGCGTCAACACCCGATGCGCGGCGCAGCACAGTGTTCGAGCCCACGCCCGCGTTGAGCAGCGTCGGCCCGCCGAAGCCGAAGCCGCCCACCCCGCCTCGCGCGGCGCGCGAGAGGCCGAGCGGCGCCGCGCCGCTCGCCAGAGTGATGAGAAGCGGCAGCGTGTCCTCCGCAACTAGAGCAGCGTGCAGGCGGCCACTATCGTAGAGCAGCGCCTGGACGAGGAGCGCCAGTGCGCCGTCGCGCAGCTGGGGGGGACGCTCGGCGCGAATGAGCGATACGAGCTGCGGGGCAGCGTTCGCCTCGGCGAGGGCGTCCGGGACATGGGTGACGAGGTTCGAGAGCAGCTTGAGCGCGAGCGCGGCGAGATCGACACGCTGCAAGGGCGAGCGGATGTGAGGCCAACCCTATGGATGTGAGGCCTGTGGATGGTGGCGGCCGCCGCCGCCGCCGCGCGCGCGCACGCGCTCGCGCACCTGCGAGCGACTCCAGCGGTGCGAGTCCTCATCGTCCGGCGAGAGGTACTGCACGAGCATGTGCTCAACGGAGGCTGCGTGCAGCTCGGCCGACGCCGTCTCGGGAAGCGCGCCGCTTGTCATCGCCTGCCGCGGCGGAGGCGAGCGCGGGGGAGGGTCGACGCCGGCGGGCAGGGTCAGCAGCTGCCGGGGGGTCCCGGAGGGTGGGCCTTCGCGCGGGTAGGCGGGGAGTGGCGAGGGCGGCGTGTGGAATCGGGAGAGGAGCGGTCGGGCGGACCAGCAGGAAATGGAAGAGGAGTTGGAGCTCCTCGAAGTCGACGGCACTCGGCGCGCCGCTCGCTGTCTGAGGGTGGCCATCGCGGGCGTGCGATGCCGTGCGCGTCACTTCCTGACCGAGCATGCCGAGCGTACGGCGCAGCCAGCCGCCCTCGACCAGCGCGGCGCGCCCGGTCTCCTCAGCACCGCTCGCGAGCAGCGCGCCGACGACGAGAAGTTCGTTGCGCAGCTCGCGGTCGGCCTTGCCGTCGAACACGAGCCGCTCGAGGAGCCCGCCTGCGGTGGGGAGGCGAGCTGCTTTTCTGCTGATTGGGAGGTGGCAGGGCGGCTCCCTGGGAAGCGTCGTCTGCCGGCACCGAGGAGTTCGGCCACCGCCGGCTGCGCGAGGGCCGCGGCGGCGTCGAAGGGCGACGCTTCCAGGAGGTTCCAAAGCGTCTCGACCGCGAGGGGCAGCGCGGTCTGCGGCGAGGGAGCGCCGCGGCGTGGGAGCTGGGGACGCGGATGGCTCACCCTCCCGCAGTCTCCCCGGTCGCGCGCGCACCGAGTCGAGGGGCTGGTGGAGGAGCTTGATGAGCGAGCCCATGTGCGGGTCGCGCAGGATCTGCGCGCCGAGCTCCGCCGTGCGCGAGAGCTGGCGAAGGAGCCGCACGCTGGCGACGAGCGGCGCGCCGGGCGGCGCGTCGAGGGCGGCCATCACGTTCTGCATCGCGCCTGAGTACGCGAACGCGCGGAGCGCCGACGGCGCGGCGGTGCCGGGGCGCAGCGCGGAGCCCGCTCCCGCCGCCGGCGTGACGAGCTGCAGCAGCATCTCGGCGGCAGCGACGGTCACGGCTGGCATGCTGAGCCGAAGCAGCGAGCTCACCGCGCGCACGAGCGCCGAGGTGTCGCGCTCGTACCGGTGGTCGTCGTAGCACTTCTGCTTCTGGAACGGCAGCGCGAGGATGCCGAGGAGCTCGCACACGCCGGCCGCGTACTCGGGGACGCCGGCGCGCATGTGTGTCGCGGCGCCCTCGAGGAGCATCGCGACGTGCGAGAGGTCGTGGACGAAGAACCCGCCGGCGTTCAGCCGGCAGATCTTGCGCAGCGAAGCGACGTGGCGCTCGTGCAGGCCCTGCGTGTGCTTATTCTGCATGAGGGCAATCGCGCGCTCAAAGGCGACCGCCGGCACTGCGCCGCCGCCGACAAGACGGCCGCCCGCGCCCTCCGGCTGCGGCAACCCTGGGCCGACCCCGAGCTGCGAGCCCGAGAGCTCGTCGACGCTCTCGCGCAGCCGGCGCACCGACTGCGAGCCGGAGCTCAGATCCAGGCGGAGGCGGGGGTTGAACATCGAGGATGCGAGCCCAGCACGAGGAGCACGAGGACGCAGCCGGGCCGGAGGAAGAGGAGACACTGGGCTGAGGTGTAACTGGCTGGCTTGCTCAGAGTCCTCTCCTGTGACCGGGTCAAAGCCAAAGCCAGCGGACAAGGAATTGAAGAGTTCCCTCCTAAATGGCCGAAAGCGCCGGCCGCAGGCGTGCGCGCCGCCTCGGGAAGGCGTGCGCGCCGCTCGGGGAGGCGCTCTTCTCCGACGACGACGAGTGCCACGCCGCGAGCTCGGCCCGGCTGCGGTGCTCGTTCCGCGCCGCGTGCGTTTCGTGCGACGCGGCGGCGATCCGGCGCGTTCTTGAGCGCTCTTCCGACCTCGCGTCCCACGTGTACGACGACGACTTCACGCCACTCGGCTACGTCCTGCACGGCGACCAGGGCGCCTGGCGCTGTGGACGGGGCCTCGCGTCGGTGAAGCTCGTCCTCGACGCGCGCGCGGCCCCGGACGTGGTGCGCACGCGTGCCGGCGGCTTCACGTCCCTCCAGCTCGCCGTCTACGGCTCGAACGAGAATCCGCGCGAGCCGAGGGTCGCCCTCGAACTCGTCAAGCTGCTACTCGCAGCCGGCGCCGGTGCTCGCGACCGCGGCGTGCTCTCGGGCGCGTGCGAGGTGGCATGCTCGGTCGGACACGTGATGTGCTGCCGGACGCTCCTCGAGGCGCGGGCGGCGCCGACGAGCGCGTGCGTCAGGGGCGCGATTGTGCCCGGCGGCACGGCGACCGGGGCGCGCGAGCCGGCGGAGGAGAGGAGGATGCCCGACGAGCTGCGCGCTGTCGTTGTGCGCATGCTCCTGCAGGCCGGCGCGGACGCGAACGAGTGCGCCGACGCGCCGGGCGGGCTGACCCTCCTGATGGTCGCCTGCGCGTACGGTCGCGCCCGCTGCGCTCGAGAGCTGCTGCGCGGCCGCGCCGACGTGTGGGCCACGGACCGCGCGCGACCGCCGCGGACGGCGCTTGCGTGGGCACGCAACAACGTCGACTGCACCGCGATCCTGCGCGCCGCCGGCGCGGGCCAGGAGGAGGGACTATTGCACGCGGCGCGCAGTGGCGACCAGTGCGCGCTTGGCGCACTCCTAGCGAGCGGCGTGCCCGCCCACGCCGGCGGCAACCACGCGCTGAGCGCGGCGTGCCGCGGCGCCCACGTCGGATGCGTGCGCTTGCTCCTCGACGCGCGCGCGCCGCCCGATGGCGTGGCGGGACGGCGGACAGGCGACCCGCTCTCGCTCGCGGTCTTCGGCTCGGCCCAGATCAACTCGGCTCTCGTGCAGATTCTGCTCGATGCGAAGGCCAATCCGAGGGGCGCAAGCGTCAGGCTTCGCGGCGGCGACTCGGTGTGCGCCCTCGAATATGCGTGCCGCCGGATGGGCGGCGACGAGGGCGCTCGGGCGGTGGTGCTTCCACTGATGGAGGCGGGCGCCATCTGGCCCCGGCACAAGCCTGTTGCGACGAACATTGAGACGACGCTCCTCCTCGGCGCACTCAACGGCAAGTGTCGCCAGGTCGCGGCCATCCTCAAGGCCCATTCGCCGCCGCGGCTTGCGGGAGAAATCTGCGCCCTCGCGGCGCAGACGCCTGAGGAGTCGACGAGGCACGTGTGTATGCACTCGGCGCAACGGATGTGTCTGCTCGCGCGCCCCGTCCCGCGCTCTGTTCTCGTCCCGACGCACCCCTGCGGATCCGGCACGGTGGCGCACTCGCCGCCGCCCGCCGCCGATGCCGCCGGCGCCGCCGCCGCGCCCGACGACGTGGAGCCACCGACACCTCCGCTCCGCCTCGAGCTGACGCCCCTCGCGGGCGCGTGCCTGCGCGGTCACCATGAATGCGTCAAGCACCTCCTACTCGCGAGGTGTAGCCCGATCTTCCCTGCCGTCCAGCTGCGGCGGCAGCCCCGAGAGGCCGACGGTGGTGAAGCGCTCGACGCCGGCACTCTGACGGCGGCAGCTCTCGGCTCTTGCTCCGAAGTGATCGCTCTCATCCGCTCCGCCATTGCCGACGAGCTGATCGGCAGGGCGATCTCGTCGCCCCGCAACGCCACCGACGACGAGGACGACGAGCCCGTCACGACGGTGGGCCAAGGCCAAGCTTGGCACGACGGCGGGCCAAGGCCAAGCCTGCCCCCAGCGGCGGTGGCGAGCGTGCAGTTTGACCTCGAGGATGCGGATGGATCGCCCCCGCGGCTGGCGGAGGCATGCACGTACGTGACGCTGCAGTCGAATGACGGCTCCGGAGCGTGCCGCGTCGTGACGCTGCAGGAGGTGCTTGGCTTGCTTGAGGACGAGGCTGCGGCGACAGCCGCAGACGACGACGACGAGGAGGAGGAGGAAGTGGACGACGACGACGACGATGCCGTCGATGACGTCGACGTCGTCAATGACGACGAGGTGGCGGGCGGTTCGGCTACGCTTCCGGCGGCACGCCACGAGCACGCCAAGCTCGCAGGGGGTCCAACCTTGCTGCGCGTAAAGTTTGCTCGTCTTACCGACAGGCGCAAGAAGAAGGAGCGCCGGCGGCTGCGACGCGAGGCGGAGGCGGAGGCGGCAGCGGTCGAGTCACAGGCTCGCGCCGCGGCAGCGCGGTGCGAGGCGTCTGCGGAGAGGGCGAGAGCAAAGGCCACGCAGAACGAGGCACGGCTCGCGGCGGCAGCCGAGGCGGCAGTAAAGGCAGCGACGACGTCAACAGATGCCGCGGTCACCGCGCCTGCGGCTGAGCGTACGGCGACGCGGGAGCAGGCGGCGGCAGAGGCGGCGGCACGCGTCGCTGCAGCGCACGCTCACGAGGAGGAGCTCGCTTTCGAGGCTACGCTGCAACGAGCGCTTGAGGAAAGCCTCCGCACCGTCACCGCGCCCATCGCCGAGCCCGCTGCCGATCCCGCCGCCGGACCTGCCGTCTCGCACGCCCAGCGGGTGCCAGACGCTATCCCGTCGCAAGCGGAGGTGCCGGCGGCGGTGCCGGCGGCGTCTGCTGGAGCGGCGGGCTCGCTGCGGGCTAGCAGCACATCGGTGCCGGCGTTGCGTGCACGCGCCACGGGTCGGGGCGCCGACGCCGACCGGCTACCGTCGGCGTTGCTCGCGACGTCCCCGAGCCCGATACAGGCCGCAGCGCCGTATATTTGCCCGCCGACCGCCGGCGGCGAGACTGCGTTGCAGGTGATCGCCGTAGGTGCGTCGCGCGTCACGGGGTCCCAGGACTCACAACGCGCGCTGCTGCGCCACATCTCGCGGATGGGCGATCTCCTGGCAGTGTCTTGGGATGTTTGCGTACTCAGGGATCGACTGCGTGCCGAGGAGGCAGGCCGCCGAGCGCGCGCGGACACGATCGCCGCTGAGCACGCCGCCATGCGCGTCGCGTCCGAGAAGCTCGAAGCGGGTGTCCGGCTGCGCGCGGCGACTGAACGCCGCGTCCGCGACGAAGCTGCTCGGCTGCGCGGTGCACGCAACGAGGTTGCCCGCGAGGAGGCGGCGATCGCGCGCAATGTTGGCGCTCTCGGCGTCGGCAGCCGCCTACGACTCATGGCGCTTCTAGCATCATGTACCAGGTAGTACTCACATGTACAGTACGGTACATAGTTACATCTCCTAGACCCTCACCCCAGATGGTCCAGGGGCTGCTGCCAGTGGCTCAGCCGCTGAAGCCGAAGACGTCGCCGAAGAGGTCGTCCTGCGCGGGCATCTTGGCCACGCTACCGAACGTGCGCGCAGGCGGTGTGTGAGGCCGACTCGCGCCCCGCGCAGAGCTGGTCCCGCCCGCGGCGGCGGCCGTCACCGACGCCTTCGTCGCTTTCGGCTTCTTCTTCAGCGCTGCTGCCGGCGCCTTGGCCACGCCCGCCGCACTCGCCGACCGCTTCGGTGGCGCGGCCGTCCGTGGCGATGGGCCCGTTGGTGCCGCGGCCACCCGAGGGAGAGACGAAACGGGCGGCGGCGGCTTCGAGGGGAGCCGCGCGGTTGCGGGCGCGGCGGGTGTAGCTGCAGCGTGCGATGCCGTCGCCCCCTTCGAGCCCGATCCACCGCCGCGCCGTCGGCCACTGAGCGGCGCGCCCGGCGGATGAATCAGCGCTGGCGAGGCTACCGCCGTTGCGGGTGCATCGGCTAGTGCCGCTGTCGCCGCCAGCGCGTGCGCGTGCGCCGCCGCCTTTTCCGCCTCCGCCTGCGCGCACGCGCGCCCGGCAAGAGACGCCGCGTCCGTATCCGCGTGTCGCTGCGGCAACACCTCGCCCTCGAGCGTCGCGACGCGCCGCCGCAGCGTCGTCGCCTGCCAAGAATGGGGCGGGGGGGCTGGACGCGGAAGACAGTTTGTCATGAGTCGGCATGGTGCCAGGCTGTCACAGGGCGGCGCGCCTCTTCGCCGAGGCTCTTCTCACTCTGCTGGGCTGTCAGTAGCTGCGCTCGAGTGTCATCGAGGGCGCCCTGCGTCGAACCGGGAGGATGGAGGGAGGGGGCGTGAGATCCTTTTCAGGATGCAGGCCTGGGAAGTAACGAGCCTGCACAGAGAGCACCGACGCTGCCGCCTCGGCCTTTTCGCGCTCGAGCATCCGGATGCGCTCCGCCGCCTCCTTCGCCGCGGCATCCGCCTCCGCGTCGCGCCGCGTGCGATCCGTCTGCGCGTGCACGTGCGCTGCCTCTGCGTCGGCGAGCTTCGACGCGGCGGCCGCCGCCGCGCGCTTCTGCACCTCCGCCTCACGTGACGCTTCCTCCGCCTTCTTCTTCTCGTCCTCCACTTGGCCCTGCAGCGTGCAAGTCTGGTGGAGGCCCGCCGCCTTTGCTTCCTCGAGCTCGGAGCGCGCGCGTTGCAGCGCCGCAGCCAGCTCCTGCTCCTTCGCGTCGCGCTCGCGCACCTTGTGGTGGGCGGCGGGGTGTGAGGCGTGTGGCGTGGCTGCTGCGCTCGCAAGGGCCAGCGCTCGGGTACCTCTTTTGCGTGCTTCTCGGTGTCGCTCTGGCGCAACTGTCGCAGCGACTCGAGCTGCTGCGTCGCGAGGCGCGCCGTCTGATCCGCCTGGCTCAGCCTCTCGGCGAGGGACGTGGCGGCGGCGGCAACCTCGGCCTGCTTCGCCTCTGCCGCCTCCGCCTGCTGCGCATGGGCTGACTTCGCCTCGTCGAGCTTCGCCGCCGCCGCCGCAGCGATCTGCTTGTGCTCCTGAGTTGCTCGCATCGCCTCTCGCACCTAACGGGGAGGGGGGGGAGGGGGGGGCGGACACGCTTGGCAGGGGCGGCAAGCAGCGAAAAGGCTGGGCTGCCGACCTTCTCCTTGTGTTCGTCCTCCCACCGCGCGCACAGCTCGCCGGCGCGTTCGAGCTCGGTGTCTGCCTCTTCGCACGCCACCTTCGCCAACCGCTCGTGCACGGACGCTTGAAGCTGGGCCTCGCGTAGCGCGTTCTCGAGGCGATCCTTCACGCGCTCGCCTTCCTTCTGCTGCGCTTGCGCCTCGGCGTCATGGCGGCTACTCGACTGCTCGAGGGCGGATGTCTTCTGCTGGGCGTCGCGCAGCTTCCCCTCCATTGTCGAGAGGCGGAGCTGGAGCTCGTGGTTCTGCTTCTTGAGCTGCTTGCGGTCGGCCTGCTTCTCCTGCACCCACTGAAGGTCCTTCTGCATACGCAGAAAGAGCGCTTTGTGGTGCGCAGTGCTCTGCTGCAGGTGCTTGACGCGCGTGCTCTCCTTCTTGTGCATCGACTTGACCTCGCCCTGCTGCTCCATGATCTGCTGCATCATCAGCTTGTGCTGCGCGATCTCGTGCTTCACCGAGGTGTCCGCTGAGCGGATTCCGCGCTCTGTCACGAGCTGCTCGCGCAGCTTCGCATTCTCCTGCTTCTGGCGGTGCTGTGCGTCGTCGGCGCGCTCCTTCTCACGCATGAGCTTCTGCAACGACTCCTCTTGCGACATCGACTTGGTGTACACGTTCTCGACCGACTTCAGCAGCAAGGCACTGTTGCCGAGCGCGTCGTGACATCCTGTCTGAGCTGACTGATGGAGCAAGAAGGTCGACGACGTCGAGAGCGTGGCGTCCTGGCGGTACATGAGCGCCTTGAGGAACGAGCGGAGCGTCAGGCAGTACGGGAGCCAGGGGTACAAGCGGTTGGAATTCCTACGTACCGTCTAACCGTACCGCTCGACGAGGACCTCTGGACTGGGAGCCCGGCACGTCCTCGTGTCCTCTGGCCTCTGTCGAGGAGGGAAACGACCGATTGACGTGTACGCACCGAATAGCTTATCAACCGCATCGGCATGTAAGAACATGTGTGCACAGGGCGCTCGCCGAGATGCTGACGAGGCTTGCCGCGACCCCGAGCGACGACGCGCGCGGGAGATGCCAGTTCAAGGCCGCGCGGTCGGCCTCCGCTGCTCGTTCGGTGGGTGGGCGTGGATTCGCGGCGACGGAGTGCCGCCCACCGACGAGCGACGGCCACGATCGACGCGCGGCGTCGGGTTCGACGACAGGCGGCGGCCCTTGAAGGAGGCGGTGGCTGGCGGAGGGTCGGGCGGCGGCTGCGGCACGCTGCGATCAAAGCCGCCGGCGCCGCGCACGCTTCGCAGTGCGGCGGCGTCGGCCTTCGTGCGCAGTGGCGCGGTGAGAGCGGCGCGCTGCTGAGCGCGCTCCGCAAGCCACGCCGCCTGCAGCTCATCGGTATCGGTGTCGGCTGCGTCGGCATCGCCATCCGCGGCGCGGAGCCGATTGTTGAATCTGGTCGGCTTCGCATGCAGCGCCACCGCGCGCCGCGCCATCTCATCGTCCGGCGCCTCCTGCCGCCTCCCTATCTCTACGAGTACGGCGTGCAGCGAATTCTCTGCCTGTGCGAGCAGCCGCGCCGTCAGCCCGTCAGTCAGCGTGGCCTCCCGCCGCTGCACCGCGTAGTCGTCGTCGTCGTCGTCGGCGGCGGCGGCGCCGTCGCCACCGATGCCCGCGCCGCCGGTGCTCGGCTCGCAGCCGCCGCCATCGGCCGCCACGCTTGGGTCGCCGCCACCGGCGATGGTGGCGGCGACAGCGGCGGCTGCGGTGGCCTTGGCGGCAGTGGCGGTGGCGGCGG
>MDSX01000989.1_pt1 | contig 18367 bp, 26 predicted proteins | sample 811141 | NCBI WGS metagenome assembly MDSX01 (sample SAMN05326642, study PRJNA326480) | marine metagenome | isolation source: seawater | place: Atlantic Ocean: South East | collected 2010 | reverse complement strand
TGGTAAACTATCAAGTGCTGGTGGTGGTGAGTTTGTAAGACTTGCTACTAATATCCATGCAGAACCAGAATATTTGTAAACTTTATTAATATCTTCAACGTATATCTGATCACCAGTGGACATTCCAGTTTTTGCATTTAAAGAAGCAGTATCAGCAACAGAAGATGTAGTATTGCCGAAAATATTTAATGAAGGTGCAGCACTGGTTATCTTCCATTTTGTTTTAGATAAATCGTATGTCCAATTTTTATCACCTTCTGTATGGATTGTTCCATTACTTGGACTATCTGGAAAGTTTATAGCCATGTCTTATTTATCCTTAATAAACCTAGCATCAGGGCGCAGATGCCATATCTGTTCCGTATATGCTCTTAAATACGTTGTGAATCGCGATACGATTCGTGTTAGTTGGTTCGTGATCATAAATAATCATTGCTCTAAGTTCTATCCCTGTCGGTGCGCCTTTGGTCGTTGACGTTGCTGCCTTCATACCTGTGTCAAGCCGAACATTGTTGAACATCACACTGTGGAATTGATCACGCGAGGTTGTGTCCACTGTGTAGCCCCCAGCAGAGGACGTACTAGATGAAGCGTCCAACTCCATAGATATGTGATAATCCAGCCTTGAGGGAGTAATATTAGCAACAGTTTCGGTTAATTGAGTTCCATCAACCCAGAAATCAGAGTAACTTTGAGATCCGGGCGATGCGACATTTACCACATCATCGGAACTAGAACCATTCCCAACGCCAAAACTTTGATTACCTCTAGAGATTGAGTAAGATGTACTAAAAGTATTGTCGTTGATCGAAATAGCACAGTTAGTCGCACCGGGCCTTCCCAAGAATCCACTTAATCCATACTGGTCCAGACCTGCTTGACTAATTGGGTGACGCATGATTGCAATGAAGAATACGTTTCCAGAACCACTATAATTATGGCTAGAGAGGAACTGATCAAAAGCATCAGCACCCCCTGTAGTCTGACCCAAAGTAAATGAAGGTTTTGATCCTGTGCCGCTAGAATTATATACCATGCTACCATCAGTGGCTAGAGTCAAGTCATAGCCATTGCCGCTTAAATCTGACCATGTACTACCAGTTCCGCTATAACTTTGTGCATCAGCCGCATCATAAAAAGCAACCAATCCGTTTGTTAAGGCTCCAGTTAGTAACGGCGGTGTGGTAATATTTATAGCAGAAACTGTTGAAACTTTAGAAACACCGTCACTTGCAGTAATTCTCAAAGAAAAGTTGCCAACGCTTGCAGAATCGGGAGTAATACTGAAATCGTTTGTGTTTGCACCAGTGCCTTGAACTACAGTAGCAGATGATGGATTTGATGGATTTGTCAGATAATCATATGTGACGCCAAATCCATCTGGGTCCGTGGCAACTACACTGATCGTTGTGCTGGAGTCACCAATTATGAAATTATAAGATGAATTAGATGCAGTTGACCATTCAACCATCTCTTGTGGGCCACTGTATATTCTATCCCATTCAGTACCATCCCAAACATAGATTGCCTTAGTGTCTGTAGCAAAACCGAAATCACCAGCAGTGTTTCCAGAACTAGGAAATGCAGCGAAGTTTGCATATGAGGTTGGAGAACCAGATGCACCAGCGGAACCAGATGCACCTGCTGCACCTGCTGGTCCAGAAACTCCAACCCACTGAGTTGATGTACCATCATCGTAATACACATATAATGCACCATTAGAAGAATTGTACCATAATTGACCATCAACAGCATTTGCTGGGGGAGTATCTGAAGTATTACCTATATTAGAAATCTGATCTCGCCAAATGCCTTTACTACTGTTGTAAATATAGGTGATTCCACCTATAACAACAGTTTGACCATTAGTCGGACTTGCTGGAAAATTTGCTTTTGCCATTTTACAATCTATTCTCTCTTATAGTAATTATCTAATATGGTCTTACAAATAAGAATTGATTCATCATAACCTTTTCTAAATCGGTTTTTAACATGCCCATTATCTTTAAACCATACAAGGTTATTTATATGTCCATTTTTTTTATCTATTGGAATTTCTAGATTTTCTATATAATTTTCGTATTGATATCTTAAACTAAGCAACTCGGCAATAGATTTCATGTAATGACCTCATATAATTCTCTCCAAGTATGGTATCTGGGAATAGAAGATTCTTTATTATGATCATGCGCGATAAGAACAGAGTCTAAACCAGAGTCTACACCAGCAATAGCATTTTCACTTTTATCTTCAATCCAAAGAAGTCCACTATCCTTATATTTACAAAGTTCCTCATCTTTATCATCGCCAACATCAAGAAAAATGTATTTTTCAAAAACACTTTTGCCAAATAATCTTTCAGTATTTTCAATTCTTAATTTTCCAGCCCAAGTATTTTTAGACAATGACGTTATCATATGAAAAACGTAACCATGTTCTTCATGTAATTTTTTCACATATTTTATAGCATCCCTCAGAGGTGGGAGCCATCCAATGCGAGATGATTCATTAAAATACCTGACAAGTTCGCATTTTTTATCGTCACTTATGTTATATTTTTTTGCCATGTCATATGATTTTTCATATTCTTTATTAATCATATATCCGTTACTAATCATCCATTCACCAAATGCACTCTCCCAATCCATAAGGACGCCATCACAATCAGTCAGAATTATTTTATCCATAATATGCCTTTTTAATTTTTATAAACTTGGATCATTATCTTCATCATCAAACTCACTAATACCATCTAAAAGCGCATAATTTATATTATTACCTTTTAAATTAAACCTTGGTTTTTCGTAGACCTCACGAATTCTAGTATCTTTATTTTGTGAGTGATTTTTATTTCGGTCACGCTTCTTATTTCGTGGGTCATATCTACCGAATTTTGCCATTTTACTTCATCTTACTCCTTTGAAAAAATTAATTTTAATGTCTGTGGTCCTGCGATACCATCAACAATACATTCATTTGCTTTTTGCCATGCTCTTAATGCTTCTTCTGTTCCTAGTCCAAAATCCCCATCTGCCGTAATTCCCAAAGCCTCTTGCAATTTTTTTACAGTGTCTCCTTTAGAACCTTTACGAATAAGACTATATGTTACGTCATCACTATCTTCTCCAGCATCCCAATGTTCTCCTAACACTTCTAGTGCATGAGCATAATGCTTTTTTCTATCAGCCAAACCGATAGTACCACCGTTAATTCTTTTTGTCATGGTAATAATATCGTTATTATCACAATGTTTATTAATATTATTTGTACGCCAAAACCAGCAAGCACTTTCAATAGCACCTTGTTTTGTTCGCACATAATCTGTAGCATCTTCGGCAGTCATATTAACACTTTTACCAAATGCTGTGTAATTATGTCTACCTGTTAATTGTAGTATTCCACCACCCCTAAAACGCCATCCATCACCAGATGCAGTATCACCATTCTTCATACGATTTGCATAAATATGATTAGCAATCATTGCTGGTTCTCTATGATAGTTTTTAGAAGAAACCCCAGCGCGTTTAAAATATTTTCCAAAAATAGCATCAAGTGCCTTTGCACTATAATTTAAATTTTCTGAAATAGTTTTATAGTTTGCACTTTCATGTGCTGTTTGGGCTAAGAAACCAGCAACTCTATTTTTTGTAGTAATATCATATTTTGGAAACATTTCTATCATGGCATCATACCATTCATCAACGTCATCTCTATGTAAAATTTCTTTTAGTTGTTCTTTTGTAAACTCAAAATCCATCTTGTCCGTACTCCCTTGTGTTTTGTATTTCTACAACAAGACTTTCGTATCCACCAATATGATTACCATTCCAAAATATTTGTGGAACTGTAGGTACTGACCCTATCTTTTCTAATAATTCACTATAGATATCCAAGTCTGTTGCATCTTTATATTCATATCTCAAATTATATTTTTTTACTAACGCTACAGACTTATCACAATAATCACAATTATCTTTTCCATAAATCTCAATCATTTTCTCTCTCCATATGCGATTAGATATTTAACATCTCTTTTGTCATTATATAGTCACGAACTAAGTCAGACCTAACGATATCTTCCCACCCAAAATTTACAATACGAAAAAATCTCATTTGCTCAATAATATTCATAAATTTAATAATTCCATCACTCTCATCTTTAAATTTAAAATCTGTTTGTTTATGATCACCACAAAAAATGACGCGACAATCTTTACCAATTCGTGTTATTACAGAATCTAATTCATGAAAATTTAGATTTTGCATTTCATCAATAACCACAATAGCCTGATCAAAAGTGCAACCTCTAAGAAAAGAAGTTGTTTCAAACTGTATTTTATTTGCAGTTTTCATTTTATTATAAGCACCCTCAAACCCAAATAATTCAGAACATACTAAACGATATGGTGCTTCATAAGATGATTCTTTTTCTTCTTTCGTTCCCGGCAGAAATCCTTGATCGCGAGTTGTTACCGCTGATCTAAGAACAATAATTTTACGATAAATGTCTGGATCATTTAACATTGACTCTAAAGCAAGATATAATGCTATAAAAGTTTTTCCAGTGCCAGCACTACCCGATAAAATTAAATTTAATTCATCATCCCAATAGTCAAATGCTTTACTTTGATTTTGAGTTATTGGTTCAATTTCTTCAAGATCGTCTATATTAACAGTTAATGAATTATTCTTTTTCATGTTTTAATAGTATTACCTCTACCAGAACCTTCTTTAGTTCGCTTCATCAAATCTTTAAATCCATCAGGCGTCTTTCCAAACATATCTTTTACACCACCTACTAAGAGTGGTGTGGATAAACCTTGAACCAATTCAGAGTCTTTTAATATATCTTGTAACTCTGAATAACTACAATCCACTTGATATTGTTCTTTAGTTTTTATATTTTTTATGGTATAATTAGGCATATTTTCTCCAAGAACTTTCTCTATATCTATACAAATATTATACCATAAAAATATATATTGTCAAGTAGTTATGCTGCTTCCACTCTTTTTGTGGTAATATAGTTGTCCAAATATTCCTTTTTTGCTTTTATTTTTTTTACAAGATCAAGTTTACCTTCAGACTCTAATTTATTTACGAACATTTCAAGTTGTGCGCTGTCTTGTTGTAGTCTTTGAAGTTGCTGATTGGACATAAGATTCTCCTTAAAGTAAAATGCTGGACACTCTAAAAGAGTAACCAGCATTACAGATATTGAAATTAGTATAAAAATCATTAGGGCTTAACTAATAATTTTGGGAATGCTTCTAGAACGACTGATTTTGGAACTCCTGTTATTGGTTTTTTATTTGTCATTTGAATAACTAATTTAGCATCCTCTGGATGGATGGACTCTAAGAGTTTAATGAATAACATCTCTCTCTTTGCTTTTGGTAACTGATCACCTTCAAGTCCCTTTACAAAATATTTGAATTGTTTGTTGAGTTTAAGTAAGTTTGAGGCGTCATTATAACCATCACTAGGTTTATGTGGTGGTTCACCTTTAGGAACATTCCATACAACTAATTTATCATATGTTCCTCTTAAAATATCTCTGAGTGCGGCGGTATTATCCCTTTGAAGAATTTTTATCTTTTCTGGATTTGCTTTCGCTTCCCTTGCGGCACTAATAACTTCATGAACTAACTTCACCATTTTATATAAACTCCTGTACACATTCAAGTAATAATCTGCATCTTTTTGATACTAAGTATGGAAACACTTTACCTTTATTTGACCAAGGGTTTTGCGCTTCGTATGTATTTATAATTTCTGTTTGGATTTTTTGCGGAGTTTCTGTTAAATCAATAAGTTTTTTATTTCTGCAATAATTTCTGTATGTCTCTTCATTCATTACAGACTTTAAATCATCTGCCGCCATCCAAACATCAATCTTTTTTTGTGTTATTGGGGTTTGACGAATTCCATCAGGAAAAGAATTATCTGGTGATAGAATATTTGGAACTTTATCAGATTTACATCCCCTAAAGACATGCTCCATTAAAGTTTCTTTGGCATTGTTAGTCTCTAAAAGTTTTTTACCTATAGGAGAATATTGTTTAATGTTTGAATATCTTTGAAGTTGAACAAAATCTTTATCTGATGAAACAATCATTACTTCTTCATGTTTACCAAACTCTTGAGTTTCTAATGCAATTTTGGCGATTACATCATCTGCCTCACAACCATAAACTCTCATAGTTTTATAAGGAAAATTTTCAGTAATTTCATCAAATATCATGTTAATAATTCTAAATGCCTCTACCCAATCAATGGGTGATTCATCGCGAGATTTCTTTCGCCCTAATTTATATTGAGGAAAAATATCTTTTCTCCAATTACCATCACCATCAGCGACAATGACAATCTCACCGAACTGCTTCTTATACTTGCTTCTGTACATACGAATAGAGTTTAAAATCATGTGCCTTATAATATTTTCATCTAAAGCAATTCTTTGTACCATTATATTAGAGATAGCGATGCCACTATAATCAATTAAAATCATTCTACCTTAGTCTCCATTTTATTCAATAACTATTCTACCATATATTATTTGAAAAGTCAATCATTAAGAACTACTACTCCCTCATGTAATAATCTTTGTCTATTTACCATATGATCTTTTTCTATGTCTGCCTTATTCTGACCAAAATACTTAACTCCATGACCTTCTTCAATCATAATACTAGTCACTCTAACATTTTGCTCATATGAACCACTAACATTTCTCTCAATCAAAAAATCTCCAAGTACCCTACCAAATTTACCCTTTTTATCTTCTCCAGATTTATCAATCTCTGTTTTTAAAATTTGAATTGATCCAATAGGCAACAGTTCCTTTAATCTTGCCTTACTCGCCAAGCCAAATTGTTTTTCTGTCAAATCTTTAGTACGAGATTCAGGAGTATCTATACCCATCATTCGTACTCTTTCTTTATGAACCCATATTCCGAAACCAAGATCAATATCAATGTCTACTGTGTCGCCATCAACAACTCTTAGGATTTTACATTTATATTCGTACATTTTTTAGACCTCTCTTTAGATTGTAACATCTTTTGTATGTCTTCCTTTTGTTTTTTTATGATCTTAGCCTGATCCTCAATCTCTAAGAATAATTTATCATTCTCACTTATGGTCTCTTGCTTTGGAAATTTTAATATATTATTCATCATACTTTTCCTTTCACATGCATTGAGTGTATTTTTACACCTATAAACTCATTGTAATATTCATCACTGAAAAGAACTTCTCTGTCAAATTGTTCTTTTGCTTCAAAGTAACTCATAATACCCTTTGATTTACACAACCGAATAATATTTCTTTTGAACCTAGATTGGCCCTCATTTTCTACAAGTAGTTTTACTTCTTCGTTTGAGCCATAATAATTCATCCAATCACTCTGAGTTCTTTTAATTCTTTTTCTTTTCTTACCTTTTAATGGTGGTAACTTTCTTACTGCCCAAAATAATTTTTTACCGATATATTTTTTATCATTACTCAAGTCTGTAATTTCATAAACAAAACCAACCCAAGGTTCTAATTCCTCTTGGGTTGGTTCAAATATTGCGTTTTCAAAAAACCACACTATCCTTCTTCTTCATCATCTTCTGTGTATAGTTCTATAGGACTTCCACACATTGGACAACATTCTGGTTCTGCGTCATTATCACCATTTAAAACTTCCACATGTGTTTGATATTGACACATTGGGCAATCAATATAAAATGTTTCTTTCTTCGCCATATACTATCCTTCGCATGAAGCACAAGTCATAATATCACGTACCAATTCTTGTGCAGGGTTTGCTGAACGCTGGTAATAAAATGTCTTAACTCCCAGTTTCCAACCCTCTATTATTAATGAGTTTACATCCTTTGCCGAAACATCTGGATGTATGAGTATATTTAGCGATTGCGATTGGTCAATATATTTCTGCCTTGCACCTGCTTGCTGCACAATTGACAATGGTGTAATCTCACTAAAAGTCTTAAATACATCTTTTTCTTTTTGTGTTAGAAAATCTAAATGCTGGACAGACCCACCACGAACAAGAATAGATTTCCAAGTTTCGTCAGAGTTTTCACCATGGTCATGTAGACACGCTTTTAGATGTGGGTTTCTATAAGTAAATTTACCTTTTGCCAAATCCTTAGTAAAATAATTTGATGCGAGAGGTTCAATAGATGGTGATACTTGACCTAAAATAAATGAAGATGATGTAGTTGGTGCAACAGCAGTTCTTGTAAGATTTCTTTCACCTGTACCTAACATACCTTTTGGTTCGCCATATTCAATAGCAAGTTCTTTTGTTGCTTCAAGTGATTTATCATCAATAAATTTACTGATTTTCATACTCAACATTTGTGCCTCAAAAGATTCAAATGCAATCATTTTAGATTGTAGATATGTGTGCCACCCTAGTTGTCCAAGACCCAAGGCTCTCCAATGACTTGCAAAATTATAAGCAGAATGCATAAACTGAATATCTTTAGTCTTTTCGCAATACTCTTCCATTACAGCATCAAGAAACCAAACCATAGTTTCAACAGCATCAGTTTCGCACCATTCATCAAATGTAGCACAATTCATTGATGCTAGATTACAAACAAAAGACCATTCATCACTTGACGGTAGACAAATCTCAGAACAAAGATTAGATGCCCAAACTGGAATATTTTGATCTTTAAGAACTTGTGGTTTGTTATTATTTACGGTATCGGTAAAAAATAGATAAGGATAACCACTTTCTCTGCGCTTACGCAAAACTCTTGCCCACACATTTCTCTTATCACTATCACCAGCAATCATAGATTCCATCCATTCATCGCCAATACAAACACCAAGCGACAAATGCATAATTGAAGAACCTTCTTCACGACACTCAAGAAACTCCATAATGTCTGGAGAGTCAATGGGCATGTATGCCGCAAACGAACCCCTTCTAACTGATCCTTGAGCAACAACATCAACTTGAGTTTCGGTCAAATTCATAAAGTGAACAGGACCATCAGCAGTGCCACCAGACTTAATAGGTTCACCCCTAGCCCGAATAGCACCAAAATATCCAGATGTTCCAGCACCCATTTTTGTTTGCATACCAACTTCAGCATTTTTCATTAGGATTGATGCCATATCATCTTCAATGTAAACACCATTACATGAAATGGGCAAACCCTTCTTAGTACCAAAGTTAGACCATACTGGTGATGAGAGGGAATAAAATCCCCTACTCATATAGTCATAAAACTTGTCAGCAAAACCTTCTTTATCAAGGATAGTTTCTGCTGTCTGTGCAATATTCCGCACTCTTTCTTCAACGGTCATATTACCGTCAATATATCCACGGCTTAGAAAAGTCCGCGAATCTTCGTTTGCCCATTCAAATCCCATTATATAATCCCTTTAAAATAGATCGTCGGCAGTAATGCCTTGACCCTTTGCATATTCAACAGGTCTTTTCTGGAAAAAATCTGTCATATTAGCACCCAACAATTCTTCTTCAAACCAAAAAGTTTCGTCTACTAAATCTTGATCATATTTGATATCACTAGCATCAAAACCAGTTTGTTCAACTGATTCTGCCATACGATAAGCAATAAAAGATTTTAAAATATTAGCATCTAAACCCTTTACTGCATAGTCTCCCATAATCCAATCAATCACTTTACTTTCTGCTTTAAGTGAATCTATACATTCTTGCTTAACTCTCTGTTGCAGTTCTTCATCAAAATATTCTGGATACTCATTTCTAAGTGTTTGAATTAATTTAATGCCAACTTGAGCATGAAGCATTTCTTCATTTCTTGTATACTGCACTTGCTGGGCGCAATCTTTCATCACTGCTTTGTTTCTATTCATATGCATAATTATATAGAACTGTGAAAACAGACTTACGTTTTCAACAAACAATGTGAACAAGATAATCGAATATATGTACTGTTTTCGGTCATCATCATATACTTTATTGTTATATTTGCGTAAATAATTAACGCGATTCTTAATGACTTCCTCATTCATATTTTCCTCAAACACATGAGTCATGTGAAGAACATCAAGAATTTTTTCATACGCCATATTATGAATGACTTCAGAGTTTGCCATCGCATAACCCAAATCTTTGATGGAAGGATGAGGTAAATGTTTACCTACATCTGCCCAAAAACTTTTCACGGCGATTTCAATCTGACCGATTGCAGACATAGTGCGAACAACCATTTGCTGTTCTTGTTCTGTAAGATCAGTCTTAAACTGTGAGTAATCTGATCTAAAATTAAATTCTTCTGGTGTCCAAAAACCCTTCCAAATCGCCTCTATGAATTGTTTTGTCCATGGGTATAGGTCTGGTTTTCGTGCAATTTGTTCTTCAAATAGCATACGCATATCTCCGCTTTTTTTATATTTTGTTTTTATTCCGTACCATTATATAGTATTTTGAGTTACTTGTAAACACCAAATATGGTGGTTTACTAGACAATTTTTACACTATTAAGATGTGACATATAGACTTTTTAACGTATTGACAGAATCATACTATCGCTGTATAATAAGAAGAATCTTTATTGGGGGGTAATAGTATCCATTGTATCTTCTGCCTCAGTATAATATCTTTTATATGATGCAATGATGGATTGTTGTTGAGAAATATATGTTCTTATATCTGATAGATTTAAAGATACATTTTCATAACCTCTATCGGTCAAACCAAATAATACAAGTGGCCTTCCCTTGTCACTAATATCTGAAAATACTTTCTCATAATTTTCTGGAGTAATTAAAATCCACTCAACTTTTCTTTGAACCAATTCATCCGCTTCTGGTAATACTAATAACGGTTTCTCTATTGGTTTAGTTTTTATTTCTATTGGTTCTGGAATATCATTCCGACCCAGACAACCCGCCAGTGATGTTAAGATCATCATAAATCCAAGGACATTCACTATTGAACGCTTTGCCATTTTCTGCATTCCTTTCTTTCAAAGTTAATTCTGAACCTGATATAATTTCAAAGCACCTTAATGCTTTTTCACTAGCGTTGTTCACAACTCTTTCAACTAAATCAGGTTTTGCCTCTCCAAGCATTCCTATATCATGTTGTTGAATTTTTTTCAATAAAACTTTATTTCTGGTACGTGTTCTTCTTAACTCTTTATTTACAGTATCTAGGTCTGCATTAACTTTTTTTATATTGCTTTCCATAGAGAAAATAGTTGCGGTCTGTGTCTCAATCGCAACTTCTAATTTTGTATTATTTTCTTTGAGAACTTCTATTTTTGCTTGCATGTTATTCCAAGTGACATATCCAGCAAGTCCAACTGAACTTATTAACCCAATAACAAAAAGCATTATATAAAGTTTAAGCATTATCTTCTCTTAGATACTTCATCTGAAAATGCTCTAAACCTTTTAAGAAGTACGGTTTTACCTTCTTTTTGTTTTTTCTTATAACGCCTATCTGTAACATTTATAGGTTTTCCCAGAGGAAAATTCATATGGCTGGCAACATTCGCGGTATTGTTTGCTGCAATTTCCTCTGTAATTTTATTCTTTGTCATCCACTTTTCCTTGGTTGCGCTGGCGCACCCTTTTCTGCTTCGGCCTGTTTTAACCATTTTTTACCAGCAGCATTAGACACAGGCTTTTTAATAAACTTTGCTAAGTCTTTAAACCCTCTCTGAGCATCACGTTTCCAATCTTTTCCTTCAGAATTATCAACAATAATGAAATTGTTTTTAAAGACACTTTGATATTTACCTAAGTTATCTTGAACCTTTTGCCACATCTTTGTTACATTTTCCGCACCAATAGTTCTATCTCTATCTTTATCTCTTTGTATTGCAGTCTCAAGATTTGTATTTACAAAAACCATTGCTGTATCATAGCCTAGTTTATCAAACTCTTTTTTTGGACCGATAATTCTATCATAATCTTGACCAGTGCCATCAATAATAACACCTAACCTACCTCTGATATAGATTTCTTTCTGTTTATTTGTAAGTTCTAATGCTCTTAGTCTAATTTCTTGACCTTTATCGGACCAAATATCTTCTGGTGAAGTGGACATACCTGCTTTTTTTAGTAAGTTTTCATATGCAGTATCAATATTGTTTAATCTTAAACCCATTGCCAATAGTCCTAAATGACCTTTACTATTTGACGTTGCAATAAATGATTTTCCTGAACCTGGCCCACCAGCAAGAAAAACTGCTTTGAAAATTCCGGGATCATTAAGTCCTTCTGATAGATAATTTTTAAAACTTTTCATTACATTAATTCCTCTGCTGAAACGTATATTTTTTGGTTTGTTTTTAAGTGGGTTGCTTCGTATATATGAAGTCCAAATATATCACCAACAGGATTACAATCTTGTGATACTCTTATTTGATCTTTTGCTCTCACAACTTCCTCTATAGTGCTATTAACAACTTTATCATATTTTATTCTATAAACACCACTTGCAAGAATATTATTCTCTAACATAAACCATGTGTTTTCTTCTGCTAGGAACATATCAGTCGTGTGACCACACTTCTCTACTATTTGTTTTATTGACTTATCACTTAGTTCTAATTTTTCTTTTATTAAATAAAGTGCAGCCGCATAGGATGCAATTGTAGTCTTACCACCAGGAAACTTCCCAAGCAATTTTTTTATATTAAAAACCATACGATGAAAATGTGTGTACGCACCTTTTTCTTGACTTGTCTTAATTTCTTTTTCTTTAATTCTTTTTCCGCTTTTGTCTATGATTCCAAATTTATAAGCGTTTGTTCTCTCAAAAGGTGTAACCAAAAGAGTTAAAAATCTAAATGTATATAATAGGTCACCTGCTCTTGCAATCATTCCCATGGTTTATATCTTCCTTAATTCTTCTACTACTCTTGTGTCCATATCAATTCCTATAAAATCATCATAATCTATATATTTTAAAAAGATGAGAAAAGGTTTGATTATTGACCAATGCTCATCATCAAGTTTTAGTTTTAATATTTTAAGTGCTGCATCAATACCAAACACATTAAATATTATCACTATGTGGTTTAAGATTAGACGAACAGATAATTTTTTATCTTCATTTCCAGTATATCTGTTCACCAATCTCTTTACATATTTTACCCTATTTAAATCTTCATAAAATTCTTCAACATCAATACACTTTGGATTGTAATAATGCCTCGCCGCAAAAATAATAAGGTTATCTTCATTTACTTCATCAAATATTTTCATTATGTTTTATGCAATCTTATTTCCTAACTTTGTATTTTGCCGCCTCTTTATCAGCGCGGATTATCTCCCTATCCACTGCATTAGCCTCAGAAAATGCCTTGTCAAATGCTTTCACTACATTCTTCAATTTACTTCTAACATCAGCGATTGCTTTAAGAGAAGCCTCATGGTGGCCTTTTACGTCCATGTATCGCCTCGCATTTCCCAGGTGAAGGTTTTTTCTATCTTTTAAATCACTTTCTAGCATTTTCATTGTACGATTGATATTAGAATACCAATCACTTTCAGCACCTTTGCGGCGGTCTATAAAGTATGGCAGGCTGTCGCCCAAATTATCAAAATCAACCACTTCATTTACATTCTCAATAGACTCTTTTTTCACATCGTCTTTGTCCCAAGGTGCTTTCTTCACAGACACTTTATCTTTTGGTTGCGCCTTAACTTTAGCCAATGCTCTTTGCATTGGTGTCATTCCCTCATACATGTCATTTTCCTTTTTAATTGGTTTTCTATCTGTTATTTTTAATCCCAACTCTTTGAGATTTTCTTCAAACTGCATAGATGACTGTCCAGTCGCGAGGTCACGGATTTCGCGACTTCTTTCTTTTTCGGCCTGTTTCAGTGAATTGTATGGTTTACCTTGATTGACAAACTTACCTTTAGTCATCCGTTGTACTTGAAACTTATTATCTTTAGTTCTAATAATTTTGACCATTGCGCGGCGGTCCAGTTCTTTCTGTCGGTCCAGTGGGATTTGACCAGAATCCCATCTGGCCTCATCCAGTGGGATCATATTATTAATGAACGCTTCATTTACATTCTCAAGTTCAACAGACTCACCAATAGTACTGTCATTTTCCTCGTCTACCCTAATAAAGTTTTTAAATGGCTTGCCATCTTTTTTTACCATATCAATTTTATATTTTCCTGATTTCAAACCAGCAACGCCAGTTTGTTTCCAAGAATTGTCATTTTGTTTACTAAGGAACGCACCCATTGCATTTGAATCTTTAAATGCTTTTACTTGTACTCTATTAGAAATCATTTTTCCTGGTGCTTTTGGCATGTCTTTGTAGACAGATGCAGATGCTTCTTCAAGTTCAACAGACTCACCAATAGTACTGTCATTATTTCTTGTTGCAGATTTTGATTTAACACTATTTTTTATAGCATCCATAGATTTATTGGCAACTTTTGGCCCATCAACAAATTCTGGAGTATCAACATTATGCATATCCATAAATTCTTTTTCAGTAATTTCTGTATCAAGAACATCATCCGCTCTGCGATTAGAAACTTGCTTATTCCAAGTATCAATATTCTGTTCAGCATCACCTACTCTTTTTTCAACAAGACCATGTATTTCTTGAATACACTTCATAAGAAGGCTGGGTTCAGTTGCTTCATTCTTACCCGCTGGTACTTTTGCTGAAGAACCGTATCCCATCGCCTTACGAATCTTATCATCAGCCATTGACTGACCATTAATACGTTTGTCCATGCGCCGAGCAGATGCTCCACGCTTACCAGCATCAGATGTAGACTTTACCATATAAGCACTAAGTTTATCTAAAGAAACTTCAGCAACATGTTCTACGTCTGCTGCTTCAGACATTTTATCAAGTATTTCTAATCCCAACTCTTTGAGATTTTCTTCATCAACAGATTCTTTGGTCTCTGGTTTTTTAGTCACCCAATGTTTAGAACCACCTTTAGGTTTTCCTGCTAACAGACGATCAATGATACCTTCTTCAGTTTTTTTCTTATCATTATCTTTTTTAAGAACTGAACCTTTTTCGTCACGATCATCATCGTTATCTTTTTCAGAATCAGCATCTGAAGAAGTTACCTTTGGTTTATCTTGATCTACTTCACCGTCTTTATCAATTGCTTTACTTACAGTCTTACGGCGATTGTGAAGATATTCATCAGATTCATCCTCATCGCCATCATTATCAATGTCTTTATCTTTACGATCTTTGAAATTCTTTTTCACAGCATCTTTATTTACTGGATCAAGCCCTTCATTTTTTTTCTTCTCTTCCAGTGCTAACATCTCTAAGTATGCGCTGGCAATATTTTTGTTTACTTCATTATTCGGGTCCATTTGGTATTCTCCTTACATCCAAATTTGCGCTGCTATTGCACTGGCGGCGGCAACAATTGCCGCCCAAAATAGTTTATTTATTACTTGTACGGTGTGTGAGTTTTCATCCACCTTTTTTTCTATAGCATCTAATTTCTCTGAGAACTTATTCATTCTCGCCCATGAATCATCACGGTATTTTGCATAAGCATCCATTTTTTCTTCAAATCTTGCTATGGTAACAAGAGCATCAGTTAAAGTATCAATCTTTTGTTCAATTCTATCTAATCTTTTATCTGTCGCTGTTGCCATAGTAGATATTCCTATTCTTTTATTATATTTATATATTTTTTAATTATCTACTTTGGCACTTCCACGCCATTGATAGCATGACCAATATTTCGCTTTCCATTTCGGCCCAGGGTCTTTATCACACCCATGCCTTGCCCTAAATGCCGCTCTGCGTTTAGGATCATCTCGTTTAATTTCCATATTCGGGTCACCAAAGGTAACCTTAACAACATTACCTTTGTCGTTTTTTACATACACTCCAAACTTCTTTTTAGAACCAGTTGGTAGTCTAAAAGGATCATTTAATTTTTTATTGCTTTTTTCTTCGCAAAAATAACTAAAACTAATCATCCTCTTTTCGCGTCCATATATGCAGCATATGCCATTTTTCTTCTCTTGTCTGCACTAGCACCTTTAAACTGTGGCGCATCAGACTTTTTAAAATCTGCTATCCATGCTTTCATACCATCACCAACACCTAATTTCTCTGGAACATATGACTCGTTCATACCATCTTCACCCTTAACAACCCAGTGATCACCATTCAAATCGCTATTATCATTTGGGCATTCGCATCCTTCTTGTGGTTGATTTGGCTCACACCCACAATCCTCACAAACCATTTCAACGGCTTCATTCATCTTTTTCAATTCTCTCTGAGCGCCTTGCTTCATTGATTTCGCATAACTTTTATAGTTAGCAGGAATTTTGCCCATATCCTCAATTTCATCATTATCTGCCATACCAACATAATGCCAAAAATTTACATTACTTTGGGCTTCTTTTTTATTTGCGGGTTTTTTGTAATACTTGAAAGGATTACCTTTAAGTTCTGGTGTTTTGGCCTCATCAATTTCACGAAGTCTTACACTAAACATTCTCTCAATAGGTTTTTTACCCATGGTTTTTGCCATAGTTGTAATAACTTTTTCTCTAGGTTCAGTGTCCATATCATTCACGAATTTTTTCAATTTCATATCTAAACCTTTACGCAACAATCTTGCCGCAATCATGAAATCTTTTTCATCTGGACCACCAAAGGCTTTTGCATATTTTTCTAACGCTTTTGCTGCGGATTCCATTCCTAATGCACCTACAGCCTCATCAATTACACTTTCTTTGATCTTTTTCATCTTCTTTAAACGAGAACCAGAAACTACATCAGTTTTACCATCATCACCTTTGAAAATATAAGAAACGTCTGTTCCTTGCCTCTCAACAGTTTTAGATAAACTACCAGTTTTTGTGACTCCTCTAGCGTCTTGATATTCCCACTTAGATTCATCAAGTTCAACAGATTCTTTTACTAAGCGGTCTATAATCATTCCATCTGCTTTAGATGACATATTATTTTTAGCGCCGGAAATATTCCCTAGAACTTTTGATTTAAATTCAAGATTAAATGCGTGTATATCTTTAACTTGATAAAACCATATATCACGACTTGCTCCTGAGCCTCTACCAAACGGTTGAGCATTATAGTGGTGATACAAATCTTTAGAAATTGCATTAGGAGATTTTTTCAAGAAATCATCTATATCTTGAACCATCTTTGGGTTTTTAAATTCATATTTAAATACCTTTGCTGGCTTAGAAGCCTCATCAAGTTCAACAGATTCTTTAAAATCTTTTGCAGTGGCACTATGTTTAGAAATAAGATTTGTTTTCGCTGCTGATGATAGCCATTTAATATCAGCCTTCGCAACTTTCATAAGAGATGCTTTATCAAATTTAGCAACCATCTTGCTCATTTTCATTGCTTGATCTAAAGGAAGTCTATCTGGCATACTTGAGTATTGTTTTTTCAACATAGCGATTTGTTTTGGAGAAACATTCTCAATAATCATTTCAGCATCTTCTATTACAGATTCTTTATACATATTCAATTCAAATGGTTTTGAGCCGCCCCTATTATAGACCTGTACTTGAATATTACCTTTATCACCTTTCAAACGATATGTATTTGTTTTACCATTTCCAGGTTTTCTTGGACCCATAGCAACTTTATCATCAATCTCATCTGAATCAACAGTAATACCGAATTTTTTCTTTGCATGAGCATATGCATGTCCCATCGCACCTGAAAAATCTCTATGATACAATTCATATCCTGTACCAGATTTTTCTTCAAACTGCATAGAATGTTGACCAGTACCTTGCTGCACTTTTTTTGCATCAGCATATTTCTTATATGGCTTTCCTTGGTTTACAAATTTACCTTTGGTCATACGTTGCACTTGATATCCAGATTTTTCTTTTGCTCCCATTCTATTGTTAGGATGAGCATCCGACAGATCAATGACACGAATTTTACCTTCTTCGGATGCCTCATCAAGTTCAACAGATTCCATATATGGTCTATGGGGCATTTTGCCATCCTTTATATCCCAAGTAATTCCAAAGTCTAATGGGTCAGGTTTTGGTACATCAGAAAACATTCCGTTACTGGCAAAATGTTTTTTCATGGCATCATACCACGGTTTTTCTGTTCTGCGTTTCAAATCTTTAGTGTCTTCGTGTTCACTTGTCTGTAAACTTTGTAACCGTTTTCTATACTGATGCTTTTTTTTATTATATTCTCTTGTGATATGATCAGGGGTTTTGTGTGGGTATTCACGAACTGCAAACTTTTCATTTGGTTTCCAGTTACCCATTGCATCCATTCTGGTTCCTGTTATTATATTATGAATTTCTCTACATTCTGATGCAGATTTTTTGTGTATCCCCATCGTTTTTTTACTAATCAAATCTTTCATT
>MDSX01096718.1_pt1 | contig 18369 bp, 15 predicted proteins | sample 811141 | NCBI WGS metagenome assembly MDSX01 (sample SAMN05326642, study PRJNA326480) | marine metagenome | isolation source: seawater | place: Atlantic Ocean: South East | collected 2010 | reverse complement strand
TTAAAAAAATATCTTCTGCTTGGTGTAATGATGATCCAAATTATTCATTAACCCTTCTGAAGCAAGGACAAGATATAGAAACAAATCTATGCTCTAATAATCCCGTGGAAAAACACTTTAAGTTGGGCAATGCAATAGGTGTTCAAGGGACTCCTTCAATAATTACAGATGAAGGAAAAATGATTCCGGGTTACCTTCCACCTCAAGATTTACTTAATATTCTTATTACTAACGGCTAGAATTACACCATGGACAAAAATTTTCCAAGAATTAATCAATTACCACCCTATGTGTTTGATGAAATTCAGACTTTAAAAGCTGCTGCAAGGAAGAGAGGGGAGGATATAATTGATTTTGGAATGGGTAATCCTGATCAAGCCACTCCCGATGATATAGTAGAAAAATTAAGAGATTCGGCGCTTCAAGGAAGTACTCATAGATATTCTCAATCAAAGGGAATTCCAAGACTTAGAAAAGCTATCAGTGATTGGTATCTGAGAAACTTTGATGTTGAACTAGATCCGGAAAGCGAAGCTGTTGTAACAATGGGCTCTAAAGAAGGGCTTGGACATCTGGCGCTAGCAACTTTAGACAAAGGTGATGCAGTTTTAGTACCTAATCCATCTTATCCTATTCACCCCTATGGCTTTGTAATCGCGGGAGCAGATATAAGACATGTACCTATTGGAGAAGGAATTGATTTCTTCTCAGAATTAGAATCCGCAGTTGTAAACTCTTATCCTAAACCTAAGATGTTAGTTTTAAATTTTCCGGGGAATCCCTCTACCCAGTGTGTTGAACTGGATTTCTTCGAGAAAATAGTAGATTTTGCGAAAACTCACAAAATTTGGATTATCCAAGACCTTGCTTATGCAGATATTTGCTTTGATGGTTACAAAGCTCCATCTATTCTGCAGGTTAAGGGAGCTAAAGACGTTGCTGTAGAATTTTTTACTTTATCTAAGAGTTACAACATGCCAGGGTGGAGAGTTGGCTTTTGCTGTGGAAATAAAGATTTGCTTGCCGCTTTATCGAGAATCAAATCTTATTTCGATTATGGCTTATTTACACCTATTCAAGTTGCGGCTATAAAGGCTCTAGATCATGGTGATAAGCACGTTGAACAAATAAGGAGCATGTATCAATCTAGAAGAGATGTTTTGATTAAAGGTCTTAATGATGCAGGGTGGAGGGTTGAGAGTCCAAAAGCAACTATGTTTGTATGGGCAAAAATACCTTCAACTCATAGTCACCTTGGTTCATTAGAGTTTAGCAAGCATCTTCTTTCTGAAGCACAAGTTGCTGTTTCTCCGGGTATAGGATTTGGTAGTTATGGTGAAGGTTATGTAAGATTTTCATTAATAGAAAATGAACACCGATCAAGGCAAGCAATAAGAAATATTAAGAAATTTTTATCTAAATCTAGCAACGTTCAAGCAATCAAGTAATGAAGTCTTTGAAGATTGGCGTTTGTGGCGTAGGCAATGTTGGTGGTGCAGTTTTAGATAAACTATCAAATTCTTCAGAAATTGTTGAAGCAAATGGTGGAGTTAAGATCGAAATTGCTCAAGTGGGTGCAAGGAAGGGAAAATCTGCAGTTCCTTTTGATTTACCAGTATCTAGCAATCTTATGGAAGTAGCCGAAAATCAAGATATTGATGTTTTGGTTGAGCTTATAGGCGGTTGTGATCTTGCAAAAGATTTAGTCGAAAAGTCTATAAAAAATGGAAAGGATATCGTTACTGCCAACAAGGCCTTAATTTCAACCCATGGAGATGAATTATTTCAACTAGCAAAAAATTACGGAGTCCAAATTGGATTCGAAGCTTCGGTTGCAGGTGGCACTCCAGTTATAAAGGCTTTAAGAGAGGGTCTTGTAGCTAATAAGGTTAAATGGTTCGCAGGTATCCTCAATGGTACTACTAATTTTATACTTTCTAAGATGTCTGATGATAAGTCATCTTTCGAGGAAGCCTTGCTTGAAGCACAAGAACTTGGATTAGCTGAATCTGATCCTACCATGGATGTAGATGGTACTGATGCAGCGCAAAAAGCTACTATCCTTTCTGCTCTTGCATTCAATACTCCATTTGATTTCACTTCTATTTCTTATGGAGGTATTGAATCTGTATCACCAGATGACATCATATATGCAGATCAATTAGGGTATAACATAAAGCACATTGCATATGGCTCTTTAGAAGGGAATGTAGCTAGCATTAGCGCTTTTCCTACTTTTGTTCCTAAAGATCAGCTGTTATCTCAAGTTGGACAGCAGATGAATGCATTGGAGATATACTGTGAGGGAATAGGCTCTACTGTATATTATGGTCCTGGTGCAGGCCCCAAACCCACAGCCTCTGCCGTAATTGCAGATCTAGTTGATATTTCTAATGGAGGTTGGCCGGAGTCTTCAAATGAAGGAAATAAAAATAAGCTTTCTAAAGATGGCAATAAAACATTTACTCGTTATTTTAATTTAGAAGTAAAGAATGAGGCAGGTGCTATCGCTAAGCTGTCTTCTTTATTTGCTGAAGCAAATATCAGTATTGAAGCTCTCATACAAAAAGAATCAAAACAAAATCATGAAGATCAGCCATATGTTCCAGTAGTTATTATCGCAGGACCACTCTCAGATAAGCAGGCATCTGCTATGAAAGATAATTTAGAATCTATGCTGGAAGTAAATCAAAAAGTAAAACAATTTAGAATTCATAATGCTATATAAGAGTACTAGAGGAGAAAGTCCATTAGTTCCTTTTTCAGAGGTATTGTTAGGCGGGTTAGCACCAGATGGTGGGCTTTATATGCCAGAGAATCTACCAGAATTTTCTCTAGAAGAAATTAATAGTTGGTCGGGGTTAAGTTTTATTCAGATCGCTATAAAGGTTCTTTATCCTTATGTTGAAGATGAGATAGACAAAGAAGTCTTCAGTAAACTAGTACAAGAAGCTTATCAAGCTTTTGAAACTGATGATGTTGTAAGCCTTAAAGAACTCGGTGAAAACAGATGGGTTTTAGAGTTATTTCATGGACCGACTCTTGCTTTTAAAGACGTAGCTATGCAACTGCTTGGTGTTTTATTGAATCATTTTGCAGAGGAAAGAGGAGAGAAGATTGTTGTTTTAGGTGCCACTTCAGGTGATACAGGAGCGGCTGCAATTTCGGCATGCTCTAGACATGCAAATGTCGAAGTTTATATTCTCTATCCTCACGAAAAAGTGACAGAATTTCAAAGAAAACAAATGACTACAACTCAGGCCGATAATGTTTTTCCATTGGCTATTGAGAGTGATTTTGATGGTTGCCAGGATATCGTTAAACAGATGTTTCTTGATGACGATTTTAAAAATAAGAAAGTTAGATTTATAGCAGCTAATTCTATTAATTGGGCTAGATGTATGACTCAATCAGTCTATTTCTTTTGGAGCTATTTACAAATGCTTGATCTAGGCAAGGATTTAAGCTTTTCTATTCCCTCTGGTAATTTTGGACATGCTTATGCCGGTTGGACTGCAAAAGGAATGGGACTCCCTATTCAAAGACTTTTGATAGCTACAAATACTAATGATGTTTTGCATCAAGTTTTTTCTACTAATAACTACGCTAAGACGAGTGTAGTACAAACTTTAGCACCTAGTATGGATATTTCTGTTGCAAGCAACTTTGAAAGACTTTTGTATAACTTGTATGAAGATGATTCTTCTGAGCTTTCAAAAAATATGCGTTCTTTCCCAGAAAATCCGATCAAGATACCTGAGCAGAAGCAAGGAATGGTTTCAAAATTTTTTAAGAGTTATAAAAGTGATGATCATGAAATACTCCAGCAAATTAGAGATACCTATACAGATATTGGCTACGTGCTCGATCCTCATACTGCAACAGGTGTCAGAGCTAGTAACTCAATAGTTAATAGTGATGAGTCTGTGATAACCATGGGAACTGCACATCCAGCTAAATTTGCTGAAGCAATAGAGAGGGCAATACCTGAATATAATTTTAACATCTCGGATAAGGTTGCAAGGTTATTTGAAGAAGAAGAAAGCTTTAGTGTTCTTTCTAAAGACTACCTTAAGATAAAAGATTTTATTCTCTCTAAAGCGTTATAAAAAATGGTAGAAATAACTTCTCTTAATGAAGATCTTAAAGATCACTCTAAAAGAATAGAAGATCTTAGGGGGTATCTTTGACGTCGAAAGTAAAGAAAACGATCTCAAAGAGATAATAAAAAAATTAAGTGACCCTTTGGTTTGGGATGATCCAAAAGCCGCCCAAGAACTAAATAAAGGAAAGGTTTACCTAGAAAGAGAGTTGTCAAAATTTATAACTCTTGAAAATTCTATAAAAGATTCACTAGAGTTAGCTGAAATGGCAATTGAAGAAGATGATGTCTCCACTTTAGAAGAAATATCTAATGACTTGCTTAGACATGAAAGGGATCTTCATGACTTAGAATTTAGGAGAATGTTTTCTAATAAAATGGATCCAAATAATGCGTACCTAGATATTCAGTCTGGTTCTGGAGGTACTGAAGCACAAGACTGGGCAGAAATGTTAATGAGAATGTATTTGAAGTGGGGAGAATCTAAAGGCTTCGAGACTGAAGTGATAGAGGTTTCTCATGGTGAGGTTGCAGGAATAAAGAGTGCTGCTATTAAATTTAATGGAGATTATGCATACGGTTGGCTAAGAACTGAAACGGGTGTTCATAGGTTGGTTAGAAAGTCACCATTTGACTCTGGAAGTAGAAGACACACATCATTTGCATCGATATTTATTTCTCCAGAAGTTGATGAGACGGTAGAAATTGAGATTAACCCCTCTGACTTGAGAATTGATACTTATAGAGCAAGTGGAGCAGGGGGTCAGCATGTTAATAAGACTGACTCAGCAATAAGAATAACTCATTTACCCACAGGAGTAGTATCTCAATGTCAATCACAAAGGTCCCAACATCAAAACAGAGACAAGGCTATGGCCCAACTTAGAGCAAAGCTCTATGAAATTGAGATGAATAAATTGAATGAAGAAAAACAGAACTTAGAGGAATCTAAAGCAGATATTGGTTGGGGCAGTCAGATCAGATCATATGTGCTTGATTCCTCTAGAATCAAGGATTTGAGGACCGGAGTAGAGACAACAAATTGCTCTGCGGTATTAGATGGCGCATTAGATAATTTTATTGAAGCAAGCCTAAAAGAAAATATTTAGTTAAAGTAGCAACTATGACAGAAAAACTATCAGAAAATGAACTTCTCCAACAAAGAAGATTCAAGCTTGAGCAATTAAGAGAAAAAGGAATAGCTTATCCAAATACTTTCAAAAGAGACTCTTTATCTGAGGATTTAAAAATACAATTTAAAGAGAATTCCAAAGAAGAATTGGAAGAGAAGTCTATCGAGGTTTCTGTGGCAGGAAGGGTCATGCTTCAGAGAATAATGGGTAAGGCTAGTTTTATTACCATTCAGGATATGAAAGGACAAATCCAGGCTTATATCAGATCTAATGACCTGGACGAAGGAACATATGCTGAGTTTAAAACATGGGACCTTGGAGATATTATAGGAGTTAAAGGGACATTGTTTTTAACTAAAACCGGTGAATTAACAGTACATGCTAATTCAATTGAGATGTTAACGAAATCTCTTAGGCCTCTTCCGGAAAAGCATTCAGGGCTTGTCGATATAGAACAAAGATATAGAAAAAGATACCTTGATTTATTAACTAACGAAGACAGTCTTGAGGTTTTTAAAAAAAGAAGTCAAATAATAAGCTCTATAAGAGATTTTTTTATCAGTCATGAATACTTGGAAGTAGAAACTCCTATGATGCATTCTATCTTAGGGGGTGCCGCAGCTAAGCCTTTTACTACGCATCATAATGCTTTGGATATGGATCTTTATCTGAGGATTGCACCTGAATTATATCTAAAAAGATTAGTTGTAGGCGGTTTAGAAAAAGTTTTTGAAATAAATAGAAACTTTCGTAATGAAGGCCTCTCAACAAAACATAATCCTGAATTTACAATGCTAGAGTATTACTCAGCATACGCTGACTTTAATGACCAAATGGCATTTATAGAAAAACTTTTTATGAACATTACGGAAAAGGTAATGGGTACCTCAGTAATTGATTTAGGAGATATTAATATTGATTTTTCTAAACCCTTTAAAAAAATTAGTTTAAGAGAGTCAGTCGCTCAGAAATTACAACTAGATACTTCTGATTTAGATAATAGAGATTTATTATTAGAAAAAGCCAAGGAAAATAATATTGAAGATGCACTGAACCTATCAGATGGAAAAATTATATTTGAGTTATTTGAAGAGCTTGTAGAAGAAAAATTAATAGAACCAACATTCATTACCGGTTACCCCAAAGAAGTTTCACCTTTATCGAGATCTTCTGATGATAATTCTTCAGAAGTAGACAGATTCGAACTATTTATTGCGGGAAAAGAAATCGCAAATGGGTTTTCAGAATTAAATGATCCTGATGATCAAGCAGAGCGCTTTAAACAACAAGTAGAAAATAAAGTTGCCGGGGATGAAGAGGCTATGGAATATGATTCCGATTATATCGAAGCACTTGAGTACGGGTTGCCACCATGCGCAGGAGTAGGTATCGGGATAGATAGATTGGTGATGCTTTTGACAGGAGCACAATCAATAAGGGATGTCCTCCTTTTTCCTCAGATGAAACCGGAGTCTTAGATAAGATCTGCTACAGCTTCCCTTTCCGATTCTAATTCATCAGTGGTAACTTGAATTTTGGATTTAGCAAATTCATTTAATTCTACGCCTTGAATTATTTCAACTTTACCTTCCTTAGTTGTTTTTAAAGGAAAACCAAAAATTAGACCTTCAGGTACTCCGTAACTTCCATCACTAACAACTGCAGCACTGAAGCAATCTCCGTCTGCAGTTGGATTGATAACAGATTTGACTGTATCTATAGCCGCATTAGCTGCTGATGCGGCAGAAGAAGCTCCTCTGGCATCTATAACTGCCTTTCCTCTTTGTTGAACTAAAGGTAAGTATTGTTCTTCTAGCCATTTTGAATCATTAATAACCTCTGCTGCACTAGTACCATCGATGGTTGCGTTATAAGGATCTGGATACATGGTGGGGCTATGATTACCCCATATAATCATGTTCTTCAAAGTTGATATGTCGACTTTTGCTTTTTCCGCTAACTGAGCTTTAGCTCTATTTGCATCTAAGGCAGTCATAGCAAACCATTCTTGTTGTTTATTACCGGCAGAATTCATACCAATTAAGGCATTAGTATTCGCGGGATTTCCTACAACTAGTATTTTTGCATTAGGCTTAGCCAACTGACCTATAGCGGCGCCTTGATCCGTAAAAATGCCTCCATTGATTTTCAGAAGATCGCTTCTTTCCTCAATTTTCTTTCCATCAATAACAATTCCTCTAGGAATACTGCCAACTAATAAAATCCAATCGGCATCTTTAACTCCCTCTTTTATATCCGAAGTGGCTATCAATTCTCCCGTCTGATCAAATCCGCAATCCGTAAGCTCCATAATAGTACCTTGAAGTTTCTCTACTACTTGTGGGATCTCAATTAATCTCAAATTAACTTTAGTATCAGCCCCAAAAGTCTCCCCACTAACCAATCTTGGTAAAAGCGAATAAGCAATTTGTCCAGCACCGCCAGTAACAGCAACATTTATTTCTTTCATTTATTTCTCCTTAATAATTTAGTCTAAATATATTCCTTTTTCCATCACTAGATACTACTCCTCGCGCATTCAGCATATCTTCTTTATTCATATACTCTAAAATGCCAGCTTCTTTTTCGGTATTAGCTAGAAATCTTTTTCCATCCTCAAGTCTGCCAATGATAATTCCTTTTTCAGGCCCTTTACGGGAATGAACAACTGTATATGTCTCTATCGAACAATTCCCTTCAGGATTTTCAGTAAACTTTGGTTTATCAGATAAATCTATGGTTTCTTGCATATTAGACATATTTGCAATTTGATTCCATTCACCTTCAAATGGTCTAGAAGAAAAGACACCTGCACCGTGTTTTGTTATGTACCATCCATTAGCAGTTACTAAGCCAAACTTTCCGGGCATGGCTCTTAATTTGTTCATCATAGTTGCAATAGAGTTAAGTACATAAGCATTTCCTGGTCCTCCAAAATAGGGAAGACCGCCAGTTACAGTCAACCCTCTTGGGTCATTTTTTTCTAAAGACAGTTCTTTCATGGCGATTTGTACAGCTGAGGGAAAACAAGAATACAGATCTAAAAAATCTAGGTCGTCTACCGAAACACCTGCTAAATCGAATACTTTATCAGTACATGCTTTTATAGCTGGAGAGGAATGATAGTCAGATCTATCAGATAAATTCCAGATATCATTCAAACAGGCCCCTGAATATATAAATACCCACTTAGACTCTGAAATACCGAGTTCTCTAGCCTTTTTGGCTGACATCATAACCATTGCAGAAGATTGATTGACCCTCATGATTGAATTCATATATTTTGTATAAGGTAAACCAATCATTCTATTTTCAGGTTTTATTTCTGCTATTTCGGTCGCTGATCTATGGATAGGAAACCAAGCAAATTCATTTCGCGATGCAACTTCAGAAAATCTCTCAAATAGTTCAGATGTATCTTCCATATGCTCCCTGATAGTTTGATTATTTAAACTTCTTAAGGCATTTGCGAACAGAGGGTAAACCGCAGATGGATCGAATAGTCCATGCAGTTTTTCATGATCATTTGTGCCGTCATCGGATTTTCCTATTATTTCTGGTTCACCTCCTGGATTGTCTTCCCATTTAGTTTCCAAGCCTTCTTTTAATCGTCCGACGAAAGTATCCAATGCTTCTCCTCCAGCAAGTAACGCACAATCTATTTGATTATCTTTAATTCTATTTGCCAATTCATTAATAGCTAATTGAGGAGAGTTACCCCCAGTAGTGGTATAAATTTCATTTGTTGCACTTAGATTTAAAGAATTTGATAGACTCCTTGGCATGTTTGGGTATCCCCAAAGATTAGAAGTAGCTGAATCTCTATGAGGTGTGTCTGCAACAAACCTTACTACTGCAACGGTATCAATATGCTCACTTAAGTTGTTTGAGGCTTCACAATCTAAAATCGCTTTCTTAGAGACTTCTGAAAGCATTTCTAAATAGTTATAACCATTGACACCTCTTTTGTCAGTTAACTGACTATTTCCAACCAGTACCGGCGTATTATCATTTACATTTGAATAAGAAATATCAGTCATATATTAGAGTATTAGGAGGCGCAGTCTAACCATTGAATCTTGGCTGGGCAATAGGTATCAGTCATAATTTAGAGTAATATGATTTAATTGATGACATACGATTTTGATAAATTAATATCCAGAAAAGAAACACACAGCACTAAGTGGTTGAAGTTTCCAGATGAAGACATCATACCCATGTGGATAGCTGATATGGATTTTGCTTGTCCTCCAGAAATTATTCAAATAATGTCCCAAAGAATAGATGAAGGTGTATTCGGGTATACCAAAACTCCTCCAAGTCTCACTGATGTATTTGTTAAAAAAGTTCAGATGAACACCGGCTGGAAGATAGATAAAGATTGGATTGTTTGGGTACCAGGCGGAGTAGTTGCTTTAAATGTGTCATGTAAGACAGTCTTAGCCCCCGGTGAAATGACTATGGTCCCATCCCCTATTTATGCGCCGTTTACTGAAGCACCAGAAAATATGGAAAGAGGTTTCGTTAAAACTCACTTAAAAGATGAAAAAGGAAGACTTGAATTTGATATTGAAGCCATAAAAACTTTATTAACTGATGATACGAAAATGTTTTTCCTTTGCAACCCGCACAATCCCGGAGGGACAGTTTTTAATGCCGACGAAATTAAAACAATATCTCGAATATGTGAAGAGAAAAATATTATAGTCTGCAGCGATGAAATTCATTCAGAACTCATTTTAGAAGAGGGATTAGAGCACATACCTTTTGCCAGTTTCAGTAAATATAATGAAGAAAATTCAATTACAATCATGGGCCCTTGTAAGACCTATAACCTTGCTGGATTTCCTATTGCTGCTGCCATAATTCCCAATAAAGAACTGAGAGATGATTTCATGAGAAACACCAAAGGTATAGTTGCACACATAGATAGCATTGCTTTCGTGGCTGCAGAGGCAGCTTATGCTAAAACAGACAAATGGCACAAAGAACTTATTCAGTATTTAAAAGATAACAGAGAGATGCTGGTAAAAAGAATAAACAAGATTAAAGGTTTATCCTTGAGAGGACCTGAAGCAGGCTTCCTAGCTTGGATAGATTGTAGAGAAACTGGATTAGAAAACCCTTCAAATTTTTTTATTGATGAAGCAAAAGTTGGGGTTTATGACGGAGCTTGGTTTGGAAATAAGGATTATGTGCGCCTAAATTTTGGGTGTCCTAGATTCTTATTAGAAGAGGCCATTAACAGAATAGAAAAAGCTTTTTCACAAAGAATCTAGGTTACGGTACTATGTGCGCCTAAATTCATAAATAGGAGAGAATATGTCTATAACTTTTAATGATCGTGTAGCAATAGTAACCGGTGCTGGCGGAGGATTGGGAAGGTGTCATGCTTTAGATTTAGCTAGCAGAGGTGCAACAGTTATAGTTAATGACCTTGGTGGAAATGTTGATGGTTCAGATGATGGATCTTCTTCAGCGGCTGAAATGGTTGTCGAGGAAATAAAAGCAGCTGGTGGAAAAGCTATGGCTAATGGAGCTAGCGTCACTGACCCTGACCAAGTAAAGGCAATGGTTGATGAGGTTATGGATACATATGGTCGTATTGATATTCTAGTTAACAACGCAGGTATTTTGAGAGACAAAAGTTTTTCAAAAGTAGAAGATCAAGATTTCAGAATGGTTCTCGAAGTTCATTTAATGGGTAGTGTGAATTGTACTAAAGCGGTTTGGGAAATAATGAAAGAGCAAAACTATGGAAGAATAATTATGACTTCTTCCTCTAGTGGTTTAGCTGGGAATTTCGGACAAACAAATTATGGATCTGCAAAAATGGGAGTAGTAGGTCTGATGAATACTCTTAAATTGGAAGGTGCCAAATACAATGTTAAGTGCAACACTCTCGCCCCTTTAGCAGGAACAAGAATGACAGAAAGTTTGATGCCAGAAGAGGTAATAGAACAGATAAAACCTGAATTTGTTACGCCTGCTGTTACTTACCTAGTTTCTGAAGATGCTCCCACTGGAGTAATCATAGCGGCTGGTGCAGGAGTCTTTACTAGAGTAATGATTCATGAAACTAGAGGAGTTTATCTAGGTACTGGAGATAAAATGAATGCAGAAGGAATTGAGGCAAATTGGGATCAAATTTCAGATATGACTAATGCGACGCTTTGGTATCAAGGTGGAGATCAGTCCATGAATGTTTTCAGTTTGATACAAGAAAGTAAGGAATAAAAAAATTTCTATATTCTTTTCAGTAGATTCTAATTATATATGCGGTTAAAAGATTGCCATAGTTTTGGAGATTTCAGAGAACTTGCTCGAAGAAGGTTGCCAAGTCCAATTTTTAACTACATCGATGGTGCTGCGGATGATGAAAGCACTTATGAAAGAAATACTAAAAGCTTTGAAGATTGCGACCTAGTTCCCAACGTTCTTCGGGGTGTTGAAGACATAGACATGTCCGTAGAAATCCTAGGTCATAAAATAGATATGCCTATTTATTGTTCTCCAACTGCCTTACAAAGAGTTTTCCATCATCAAGGCGAACATGCTGTTGCAGCTGCAGCTGATAAATATGGGACCCTGTTTGGGGTCTCTTCATTAGGAACTGTTAGTCTGGCAGAGGTTAGACAAAAATACACCGGACCTCAATGTTATCAATTTTACTACCATAAGGATAAGGCCCTTAATCAGGTGATGCTTGAAAATGCAAAAAATGCCAATGTGGATGTGATGATGCTTACCGTAGACACTATCACTGGTGGTAATAGGGAAAGGGACCTTCGAACAGGATTCTCAATACCTTTTAAGCTAAGTTTAGATGGAATATTTCAATTTGCCGTAAAACCTATGTGGGCTTTAAATTATCTCACCCACGAGAAGTTCTCCTTACCTCAATTAGATGATCACGTAGATATGTCGGATGGTCCTATATCAATAGGAAGATATTTTACTGAGATGTTAGATCCATGCCTCAGTTGGGATGATGTAGCTAAAATGGTCGAATATTGGGATGGACAATTCTGTTTAAAGGGTATTATGAGTGTTGAAGACGCAAAGAAGGCTGTTGAAATAGGATGTACTGGAATTGTGATATCAAATCATGGAGGAAGGCAGCTTGATGGTGGTCGTTCGCCATTTGATCAACTTTCTGAAATTGTGGATGCCGTAGGAGATGATATTGATGTAATCATGGACAGCGGAATTCAAAGAGGTACTCATGTTTTAAAGGCCCTTTCTTTGGGGGCTAAAGCAGTAGGCGGAGGTAGATTCTATTTATTTGCACTTGCAGCAGCTGGTCAAATGGGCGTTGAGAGAGCTCTTGAGCTTATGAAGGCTGAAATCGAGCGAGATATGAGATTAATGGGGGTGAGTTCAGTATCTGAGCTGAGCAGAGGTAACCTCAGGTTTCGCTAGAAACTATCAATAAGATTTAAAACTTCGGTTTCAATTAATAATACTACTTCTTTGAAATCTTTTCGGTTCATATTTTTTGGATCAGGAATATCCCATTCAATCTTATTATCTACGTTTAGGTGAGGGCATTCTTCACCACAACCCATTAAAACAAGATTATCAAATTTTAGGCCACTGTAATCTTCTAAACTATTGCAAGTATGAGAACCCAAATCATATCCAATATCTGCAAGTAAACCTATTGCAGTTGAATTTATTACACCTGTAGGTTTAGAACCAGCACTGTAGACTTGATAATCTTCAGGTGAATGAATCTTGGCAAATGCTTCAGCGATTTGACTCCTGCACGAGTTTTCAACACATGCAAAAAGTATTTTCACTACTTACTGAGATAATTCAAAGAGTAAAAAAGATCGCGCATCGATATTACACCTAACAAGATATCACCTTCCATTACCGCGAGATGTCTAATCTGATTTTCGACCATAAGACTGATAGCTTCTTCTGAAGTTGCTTCAGGAGTGGTGCTTATTACAGAATGAGTCATAATCTCATCAACGGTTTTATCTTCTATCTCAGTTAGATGATGAGATATTGTTTTAACAATATCTCTCTCGGTGACAATTCCAACTACATGGCTATGTTCAGCATCAGTTTTTTTATCAACTACTATTAATGCTCCAATTCTATTCTTTTCCATTAACTCACAAGCATGACCGACTTTTTCTTCCACATCGACTACAAATACTTCCCAATACCTTTGGCCTGCTAAATAGTGCTTAATTTTTTTAGATTTACTCATTATGATTTTATCATTTATAAAAAGTGTATAATATAAGGTTCTAAAGGAGTAAACCATAATGTCTGCCAAAAAACTTTTTAAATTCTTATCCAAAGCCTTCTATTTTTCTTTGATCTCCCTGTTTGTATCAAGTGCTTACGCAATATCTGACGTAGGATATGTCGGAGAAGACGAAACTGAAATAACTGTTGAAAGAAGTTACGCAAAACTTCCTTCTTTCCCAAGAAAAGCACTTAGACTTGGAAGAGAAGGTTATGTTGTAGTTGAATTTGATATTGATACTGATGGAGCAGTTCTTGATCCTTATGTTGTTGAAGCTACACCTCAAGGTGTTTTTGAGAGATCCGCCATTAAAGCAGTAAGAAAGTGGGTTTATGAACCTCCTACTTACGAAGGACAATCAGTTAAAGCAAATAATGTTCAAGTTAGGCTGAATTTTAATTTGCAATAAAATCTAAAAATTTAATCACGCTCTAAGTTTATGTCAATAAGGCTGCAACTTTTATTATTTGTTGTGGTGGGCTATGTCCTGGTATCACTTGTATTTATCTTTTCCACTAATACTAGAGATTCTATTCAAGAAGAAGCCGCGGGAGAATCATTAGTCGTATTATACGAGTCAGCCTGGTATCAAACTTTTAATAGCACATATGAATCTATGGCTAGTTGGCTTCCTGGCTTTGGTGAAAAAGGCGATATCTGGGACCCTGATGATGAAACATTTATAGATGAAGTTGATTCATCTGGTTCTTACCTTAATCCAATTTTAAATACTATTGAAAATCGTTCTCTTGGTGACTTGCAATACTTAATAGAATATATTTTTGAAGAAGATTTAGATGAGGGAGAACTAAGTTTTGTTATGGCTTATTTCCCAACTGGTGAAAGGTTTTATTGCGGTAGTGCTTTAGATTTACTAGGGATAGACGCATGTAGCCCGAAAGCAAGACCTGAGTTTTTTTCATATCTAGATTCACACTTAAAGGATATATCCGAAAGGTCAAGACAATCAACTTTAAAAATTCTAGATAATGAAAATAAACAAACTGCCACACTCAACCAAACTTACTCATTTCCAATAAAAATCAATCAAGACACTTTGGCTGTAATTATCCTCGGTGTTGACGTAAGAAAGGCTATAGAAATATTTGAGGATGAGTTTGAAGTAAGAACAGGTATTAAAACACCAGAAGGACTGATATCGTTGGAAGAAGATTATTCGTCAGATGATTTTAGTTCAGAATCACGTTACGGAATTGAAAATTATCAATCTGTCGTTGAAATGGCAGATATCTTAATGCTAGAAAATGGCAGCAGACATAGTTCTAAAAATGTTAATCTTGGAGCTTCGATAACTCTTATCCCTCTGAGTTCTTATCTCTCTTCTGACAAAGCTGAATTATTTATTTTTAAAGATGAAAAACTTGCCATGCAAGAATCTACAGAAGTACTTACTAGAAGCTGGATCATAGGAGCCCTAATGCTCTTATTAATTGTAGGATTGACCTCTTATGTTACTTATAGAACTTTTGGGGGTATTACAAGAGCCATAGCAGTTTTAGAAGGATTGACCGAAGGGGATCACACACAAAAAATGCCTGAAAGACATGGCATCTTTGCCTCTAAGAACGATGAAGTTGGTCACCTTTCTACAGCATTGCATAGCTATAGAGGCCATCTTCTAGAAATGGAAGATATCAGAAAAGAACAGGCAAAGAGAAGGAAGGAAAGAGATAGAGTGATTATAGAAAAAATGTCTTTTTTAGCAGACCAATTAGAAGGAGATGCCCAGAAGTTAATTCTTAATGACATTACTAAAATGACTGAATTAGCTAAAGAAGGGGATGGTACAGGTAACGAAGAGGCCTCCGTTGAACTCATGTCTTTAGCTTTCTCTAGAATGTCTGATGAAGTAAATGCTCTAATTTCAGCTAGAACAAGTGAGATGGAATCTTCTAGGGATGAAGCGAGAGATGCTAATGCAGAAAAGACTAGATTCTTCGCAAATATGAGCCATGAATTAAGAACACCTTTAAATGCAATTTTAGGCTATGGGGAGATGTTAGCAGAGGACTGTGAAGACCTTGGCTATGATGACTTACTGCCTGATTTAAAGAAAATCACTTCTGCAGGGAGTCATTTATTATCTTTAATAAATAATATTCTAGATATTTCTAAGATTGAAGCAGGAAGGATGGAGCTTTACTTAACAAGCTTTGAAATCGAAGGAATGGTAGACACAATTAAAGATGTTACAGGGCCTCTAGCTGCAGCTAATGACAATGGCTTCAAGCTGAATATTCAAGATGCCATAGGATCCATGACCCAGGATGAGACAAAAATAAGACAATGCTTAACAAATTTTCTCAGCAATGGTTTTAAATTTACATCAAATGGCACCGTAACTCTCGATGTAGATACTTTCATTGAAGAAGAAATAGAAATGATTAGATTTGCTGTGACTGACACAGGTGAAGGCATGTCGGAGGAGGGATTAAGTAAAGTCTTTAGAGAATATGAGCAAGCCGAAAGATCAACTTCAGCAAAACACGGAGGAACAGGACTGGGCCTTCCGATTACTAAGAAATTAGCTGAAATGATGGGAGGTGATGTAATTGTTACAAGTGAAATGGGCGTGGGATCCGTGTTCACTTTATACGTTCCGAGGGAATGTCCACAAGATTATGATGAAGTGGAAGGCGGTAATTCAATTGACCAGCTTACAGAAGAAGAAAAGGTTGTTGTTCTAATAGATGATGACGTGGCAATGCATGATCTTATTAGAAGAACGCTTTCTAAAATAGGATTAAAGCTTGTTGGTGCTGTTGACAGTGAAAAGGGTATGCAAATTGTAAGAGAAATGAAACCTAAGTTACTTCTTCTTGATGTCTTGATGCCTGGAAGAGACGGATGGTCTATTTTAAAAGAGTGCAAAAGTGATCCAGAGTTAAAAGATATGCCTGTTGTAATGGTCAGCCAATTATCTCAAGATGTTTTGTCACAATCTCTGGGTGCTGATGACTATTTGACTAAACCGATTAATAGAGAGCTTTTCCTGGAAACAGTCTCTCGTCTAATTCTTTCTAGCGATCCTGAGGGAACCGTTCTCATCATTGATGATGATGCTGATGTAAGGGATTTATTATCTAGAATGCTTAGCGATGCAGGTTTTAAATATGCCACTGCCAAGGACGGTAAAGAAGGTTTAGAAAAAGTAGTCGATAAACCTACCTTGATTGTACTGGATCTTGAAATGCCAAGAATGGATGGATTTGAATTCTTAGAAAATTATATGAAAGACACAGAGACCATGGATAGAGCACCAGTGCTTGTTTACTCGGGTAAAGACTTGTCCGAGGTACAAAAAGAAATTTTGGATAAAAACGTTGCGGGGATGGTTAAAAAAGATGAAGTATCAATGGATGAGTTATCAGCGATTGTTTCTAATATATACAATAAGGCAAACTAACTGAGAAGCCCTTCAATTTTTTCAAGAAGTCTCTTAAAGTCTACTGGCTTTGTATCGAAGTCATCAGCACCGCACTCAAGAGCCTTAACTCTGTCTGACTCTAATGCATGAGCAGTTAGAGCTATAATTGGTATATCTTGAATCTCTGGATCGGCTTTAGCAGTTGTCGTTGCTTCCCACCCGTCCATCACAGGTAAACCCATATCCATAAGAACTAAATCAGGCTTTTCAGATTTCATCATTTCCAATCCTTCTTTGCCATCAAATGCCAGGAGGATTTCATGTTCCCTTCTCTGAAGTCTTCGAGAGAGCATGTCTCTATTCATCTCATTGTCTTCAACATATAGTATTTTTGCCATGTATTTCTCCTTAATTACTGAATAACAAATCTATCCCTACCTGATTTTTTTGCATCATATAGTCTTTCATCTGCCTTATTTATGGCATCAGAAGAATTTCCTGATTCTGATGTGATTACAACTCCTCCGCTAGCGGTAATGTTTATAGTTTTGTCTTCATAAACAACTTCAATACCATGAATAGTATCTCGTAATTTGTCACAATACAAAGAAATATCTCCCTCATCAAAAATAACTGCAAGAAATTCTTCTCCACCTATTCTGCCAAAAATATTCGGTTCAACTATAGTATTTTTTAAAGCATTTGCCATAGCTTTCAGTACCTCATCTCCTCCAGAGTGACCGTAAGTATCATTAACATTTTTGAAGAAATCTATGTCAATCATGATTACAGCAAAATCCTTTCTTCCCCCATTCTGAAGTTCTGAATATGCGTCTTCAAGAGCTTCAAATACAACTCTTCTATTTGATATTCCTGTAAGTTGATCTGTCGTAGCTTGTACGTGTAATTTATTTACTAGTTCTTTTTCTCTTTCTCTGAAGAATTTTCTTTCTAGAGAAGAAATTACTTTGGCCAACAAGATAGTTCCATTAAGTGGTTTGGGGAGATAATCTTGGGCTCCCAATTGAATACATTTAGCTATACCATCAACATCATTAAAGGCAGAAACCATAATTATGGGAAGATTTTCACTTGTGTTTTCGCCTCTAAATTTTTTAAGCAACTCAAGTCCGTTTATATCAGGCAGTATCACATCTAGTAAAATTAGATCAGGTAACTTCTCATCAACTTCCTTTATAGCTGTCTTTCCGTCATAAGCAGTTCTGCATTTCAATCCCTGCATGGTGAGACGCCTCTCAAGAACTTCACAATTGGTTTTATTATCATCGACAATTAGAATATCAGCACCTTCAAGGCTCTCATCTAAATCTAATGAATAATTTATATCCCCTAAAGATTTGAATAATGCTTCTGCTGATTCTAGTTGAGAATCTCCTACTTTTGTTTTGGAAGCTTCACCACGAATATAGTCAACGAAGTTCTCTATTGCTGTTTCCGTTTCCCTAGACAAATCAATAAT
>MDSX01066897.1_pt1 | contig 18385 bp, 12 predicted proteins | sample 811141 | NCBI WGS metagenome assembly MDSX01 (sample SAMN05326642, study PRJNA326480) | marine metagenome | isolation source: seawater | place: Atlantic Ocean: South East | collected 2010 | reverse complement strand
GATGGCACTGCTGGAGTTGATTGCTCAACCCACATCACGACATGCAGCTCATTCACTTCTCCGTTCCTCAATTGTTGGGGCTTCATCGATTCAAATTGAAGATGTTCTCGAAGCAAATGATGTTGAGAACTATTGGTCGCATATTGCAGGTTACTTTGATTCTGAACCGCAAGGACCATTCCTGGCTGCATGCTGTCGAATGGTTCAATTTGGTGGAATTTACGATGTGTTTGATGCAGTACTCGATCACAGCGATTTATTGATTGCTTTCCCGGATGAATCTGAGCGACAAGTTGCAGAGATGTGGTGTGCATTGATTGAGAAAATTGGTTCGGAAACAGGCCATGAGCCTGCTGCTATTCTCGAACAAATGAAGGCATTTGCAACCCTTGGTACCAAGGGGCCTCAAGCAAGCTCTTCGCCAACAAGCGGTGCGATTCAAATCATGACTATCCACGGAGCGAAAGGGCTTCAAGCACCCGTTGTAATCGTTACAGGATTGTTTGAAGCTGGACGACATAGCTCAAGCATTGAAGCCCAGAACAACGTTTTAATCACTCCTGACGTTATTGCAGGAAGAATTCAACCATGGAAATCCAAAGAGAAGCCGAAGGACGCCCTTTGGATGTTGGCAGAACAGATGAACAAGGCCCAAAATCAGGCTGAATTGCGACGTCAATTTTACGTTGCGTTGACACGTGTAAAAGACCGATTGATCTTTGTAGGTTCTCCGAATGTTGCATGCTCGATTGGAGAGAATTCAATGGTGGCCATGAAGGTGAATTTCAAAGGGAATAACATGGGAGATTTGATGCTTGATGGATTCCGTTACATGGGGCATCACTCACAACATGAACAACCATGGACTTTGGAGGGAGATGTCCAAGGTGAGAATTTGAACGAGTACGGTGAACAGGAGCTAGAATTCAACCCACTGGCTCTCTACCAGCAGAGTGGCTTCATGGATGGTTCCCTTCAGCAATTGCGAATGTATCACCATCCCAATTGCTTTACAACTCAAACACCGACATCTGTTTTGTCCAATTGGTCCGCCATCGAAGACCGACTATCAGAACCAATTGAAATCGTTGATTTTGAACAACAAGAAGTACGCCAATCACCTACACTCCGCATGACTGCCCACGGATTGGATACTGCCAATTCGTGCCGTCGCCGCTACTGGCTCTCTCACATCAAGGGTTGGCAAAGTGAACCATTCAATATCGGTAGTAGTGCTCGGCAAATACCTACCGAGGATGAACTGAAAGATCGTTCGGGTGGTGAAGACATTGAATCTGTAAGCACAGGTTGGCCTTCAGCAACGTCATTCGGTTCGATGTTTCACAGACTTGTCGAGATTGGTTTAGCGAACCCAGCGAACGTGATATCCGAAGATTCTCATCTTGGCCCGGTTTGGCTCAATGCACAAAAGAATCTTCTTCTTTCGGACAAAGAAATCGATGATGCAACACATTCTCAACCGGAATGGCACCGGCTTTCTGACGATGAGCAACGGCAAACTCGTGCTCGGATTGTAGAGCTCGCAGCCTTACTCACGAATGGTTCCTTGGGAAGGCTGGTCGAGGGTGAAACGATTAATGGATGCAAGGTCGAGGGATTACGTACCGAGGCTTCGTTCTTTTATGATCACAACGTGAGTACTGATGGACGTGTTCGAACACCTCTCACCCAACTCAATCAATCGCATGTGACTCTTATCGACGGTGTCAAGATTCTTTTCGAAGGACAAGCAGACCTCGCTCTCGCGGGTGTTCGCGGCCAAGACACCTGGCTGCAAGTCGTCGATTTGAAAACATCTGGCGCTCGCGAGAAGGAATTGGAACAACACTCGCTTTACGAATCGCTAACAGAACCTCACTCGTTTGAACCGCAAAACGATGCTGAAGTTCAGATGTTGCGCAATCACAGATTGCAATTGACACTTTATTCCCTGGTTTTGCGTCGTCAAGAAGAACAAAAATCTGTTCACCAACAACGAGAGGTTCGCCCCCCTGCACTTCTCATTGCAAGCACTGGGCGTTTTGTTCAAATGCCACAAAAGATGTACGAAGACGCTGAAAAAGAACTGCTCAACCTTCTGGATTGGGTAGCAATTTTGGCTGCAGATCCGAACGGTGCCGATGAACCAAAACGCCTTCCGTTGGAATCTGTTGATACCTGTAAGAAATGCCCATTCTTCAAAGGTGATGTGAGAATGTGTGCTCCACAAGGGATGGACTTAGGAATCACTTCTGCCCTTTCTTCCCAATGATGGCCAAGGTTCCAGGCTTTCCAGACGATTGATTGGCTCGCCACGCACGAACCTCTTCAAAACCAACATCGTTCCACATTTTAATCCATTCATGCTCCGAAAACGTGGACATGTGTACATCAAGCGCAGCTGGCCAGTCGAGGCTTTCTTCGTGTTCTGCATAGTGATCGATGCCGATGACGGCCCACCCCTCGTCAGCAAGCCAATCATCGTGAATGGTTTGCAACATTTGCTTTGGGTCGTGCAAATAGTAGATGAATTCCATTGAATGGATAAGATTGTATTGTTGTGGAGGTTGTGTTTGAGGGAACATCGCAAGATGGTACCCGTTCTCAGAGTCGACTGCTTTTGCTTTCTCAATCATGTGTGCTGCTCCATCAAAACCATCCGCTTGATGGCATTGTTCATGTTGAGCAGCGAGCCGAACGACCCATCCATTTCCACAACCCAAATCAGCAAAGGAAAAGCCATCCATCTGTGAAAGGACGCGTTCGAGTGCATGATGCATCATCTCCCGAACTGCTGGACCATGACCACGCTCCATACCCTCATCTTTTCCTCGATGTGCCCAGTCGTTGAAGACCTCCGTTGCTTGCTTCATGTACGTGCGAGTGCATACGTCGAAAAAAGGCATCGAAAGCAACATCATCTTCGTCCGCATGGCATAATGTATGGGAAAAAACTCAGCATCACTCGATGAGGTCTTGTATCCAAAGATAGAGCCGTACGCAACAGGAATGCTCTCGGTCTCAGAACGACACACCATCGCTTGGGAATGCGCAGGGAATCCTGACGGAATACCAGTCATTGTCATTCACGGAGGACCAGGCGGGGGAAGCCAACCATCTTATCGGCAATACTTCGATCCAACGAAATGGAACATCATCCAATTTGATCAGCGAGGCTGCGGTAAATCAACTCCCTATGCAGATCTTGAAGAGAACACAACGATGCATCTCGTGTCTGATATCGAAGCACTGCGTATTCATTTTGACATTGAAACCTGGCATGTCTTTGGCGGATCTTGGGGTTCAACCCTCTCCCTCATCTACGGAATTTCCCATCCAGAACGCGTTCGTTCGTTCATTCTTCGCGGAATTTTCATGTGTCGGACATCTGAGTTGCATTGGTTCTATCAAGATGGAGCGAGCCATGTGTTTCCTGATGCGTTTGAGCCATACCAACAACACATTCCTGCTGATGAACAATCATCCCTTATCCCTGCATATTACAGCCGACTGACAAGCGATGATGTGCACGTTCGTCGAAATGCTGCCAAGGAGTGGACGCGCTGGGAGATGGCGACAAGTCGCCTCTTCCCCGATCCAGAGTACCTTGACAAAGCCGAGGATCTTGATTTTGCAGTAGCCTTTGCACGGATTGAATGCCATTATTTCATCAATGGAATCTTTGTTGAAGAAGGATATATTCTCAAGAACACAAAACAAATTGAACACATTCCAGCAGTGATTGTCCAAGGACGATATGACATGGTTTGCCCAGCAAAAAGCGCATGGGAATTGCATAAACAATTGCCGAATTCTGAGTTACATATGATTCCAGATGCTGGACATTCAATGGGTGAGACCCCTATCGCTAAGGCATTGGTTGATGCAACGGATTCGATACAATAACTCAAACTCTTGGAAGAACAAACGCAAATGAGTCAATAAGGAAGTGGACCCGTGCCACTCCCATGCGCAATGCTTTCTGGCTAGCCAAGTCCACCCGAATCCAGGCTGTTCTTTGCCTCTCCCTCATGATTCTCGTCCCAATGCATTCAATTGCTCAAGAAAGTGCAACTTCTTCTCTTGATTGCAATGAGGAGGTCGTCAATCAGGCCGAATCAATCCAGTGTGATCTTGATTTGAGCGAATACGTCGGAACCTCGACCATTCGATTCGAGCTTGTACCTGCTGATGCAAGTAGAGATGCAGACCAATCATCTGTTTTAGCAACTGGAAGCGCCCACAGTTGTGGCATTCTTGAGAATGGCTCAGCGATGTGCTGGGGATTGGACAATTACGGTCAACTGGGAGATGGCGGCGATGCAATTAATCGAAACAAACCGATTTCGTTCGTTTCGATTTCAGATGGTGAAACTATCAAGCAAATCTATGCAAAACAGAGCAGGACATGCATCATCCTTGACGACGATTCGGCCAGTTGCTGGGGCTTTAATGAAGACGGACAAAGCGGTGATGATTCGACAAATACCTACAAGTCTCCTAGCACCAAGGTTCAATTTCCAGGCAGTAAAGGTGTTCAATCATTGGGAATGGGACTCAAGCACACGTGCGCGATTATGGTTGATGATTCCCTCATGTGCTGGGGTCTTGACTCCCATGGGGCACTCGGAAACGGCGATTCGGACTCAACCGACAAGTACACTCCACAACAAGTCGTAACACCCGCAGATCGAACCGTGGAGAAAGTCGCTCCAGGTGCAACACACACCTGCATTCTGATGGATGATGGAGGCGTGATGTGTTGGGGCAGAGACAACGTTGGCCAACTCGGAAACGGTGGAACTGGTGATACCAGTCATGCTCCATCAACGAATGTCGAACTACCCGAAGGGCGTGCTGCAATCGATATATCTGTTGGAGATCACCATTCCTGCGCTCTGCTGGACAATGGCTCAATCACTTGCTGGGGACAAAACAATCACGGCCAGATTGGGGATAATACCACTACCAATGCTCTTGTCCCCGTCTATGCCCAACTTCCGGTTGGTTCACCAGCAGCCTCAGTTGCGGCGGGTCCGTTCAGTACCTGCGCCATACTCGAGAACGGCAGCGCGTATTGCTGGGGGCACAACAACTACGGACGCCTCGGAATTGGTGTTTTTGGCGGTATTTATCACACTCCAATGTTCCTTGAAGACGGGACTGACTTCGTCAAAATAAGCGCCAACTACGACCACACGTGTGGGTTGTCTGAAAATGGCTCGATATCGTGTTGGGGCCGTGGTAAATACGGCCAACTCGGAATCGGTCAAGGAGGTGACAGGAACTTCCCCCACCTGCTCGATTACAACAGTGCTCCGTTTGCTTCAATCACAGGGCCGGCTCCAGTGGGTCTTTGGGAGGACCAATCTGGACTTCATGGGCGTGTCCTAACAGGCGAGAATGATGTCTGGAAAATAGGACTTGAGATTCCGGAAACGGCTGACATTTCATCGTATGATTTACGCATTACCCTGCTCAAAATTGGCGGCATACGTGAAGAGATAGTTTTGGAAAACACTCTTGAAATCCTTGAAAAAGACACGGACAACGATGGAGTTGTCGATTCAATGGATGCCTTCCCGAGTGATCCACTTGAGACCATTGATACAGACGGAGATGGTGTCGGAGACAACGCTGACGCCTACCCAAGTGACAGTACACGCTCCAGCGAAGAAAGCGATATTTTCGGTTCAAGCACCTATCTGTTCATCGCTGGAATACTGCTGGCTGTTCTCGTAACACTCTTGTTGACACGTACCAAGAAGTATGAGCATGAAGAAGATGCTCCCAAACCGAGTAGATTCAGGTTCCCGAGAGGCCCTAAGCAGAAGTTCTAGCGCTTCACAACACCCTGTGTTAGATGCGGATTATTTCCTTCAAACAAGCGTCGGCTTCATAGGGTAAAGGCGACTGGGTTGAAATGGAGGCATTCCTCCGGGTGAAAATATGAGTGAAGAAGGAACCCTCACCCCTGAAGTTCAAATCGGTCAACTTGAAGAGTCTCTTGCCACAGAAACCGACCGTTTGAAGAAACTCTTCGCAGCCTATGAGACGCAAGAAAAAGAACTCGTAGACGCTCGAGCCGAAATTGAAGTTCTCGAAAAGGAAATCATTGACAAGGAAATTGAACGAGAAGCACAAGAATCGCTTATCGCAGAGAAAGACTTCCGAATACGAGAACTCGAGATGAAGGCGACAAAAGCGGACAAGCGTGTTGAGCACCTTGAACCAGCTCTCCAAACAATGGAAGAGAAATATTCACGTGAAAAGGACCGTCTTGGCAAAGTTTTCGGAATTGCAGAAGAACTTGATAACGATTTGAAACTCGCTGTATCTGAAATGAAAGCGCGTGACGATTGGTATGTTGCTCACATGACACTCTTCGAGGACCTCAACAAGGCGATCAAAGAACGATACGAGATGATTGAAAGCGCAGTCGAAGCCGAGCGCCAATCGCAACACATGTCTCGCGCATTCACAGATCGCATGGATGAAATGGTCGAAGCCCGAGCCGCCGAAATGACCGTTGAAGAAGCGGAATCTCTCATCGATGAAGAGGCTACAGAGCCCTCGGAAGAAGCAGAAGAAGCACAAGCCGAAGAAGCAGTCGAAGAAGCAACAGAAGAGGTTGCGGAGGAAGAATCAGCAGAAACCGAATCCAATGATTCCGATGAAGAAGAAGCCGAACAACCTGCTGATGCAGCGTGGAATTCGGATGTCGATCCCTGGGCTGACAACTGAGGTGTATCATCTTGGCAGGTCTCGCCCGTGGAGGGCATGCGCCCGTTCTGACCTTCGCTCTTGCAGGCATTGCGATCCTTGTTGGCGGAGTCTATCTTGATCCACTTAACGGTCTGTTGCCGCTTCTTGGTGTCCTCTGTCTTATGGTTGCGGTCTTCTTTGCAAATTTTTGGAGAGACCCAGACCGACCAATACCTCAAGATTCTGGCGTACTTGTATCCCCTGCAGATGGCCATGTGATGTTCGTTCGTCGAGAACGTGCCAACGGGCGCCGTCCTTCGCAAGTTGAGCGGGAGAACGGAGACATTGAACATGATGAGTTGACGGGCGACTGGTTTCCAGAGCCATGCAAAGACCCACTCTCTTTCGAAACGGAGCAACGTTTCGTAGCAGCGGAAGGGGAGCCGCTTGACACCGATGTCTGGCGTGTTGCCATTTTCATGTCTCCGCTTGATGTACATGTCAATCGAGCACCGCGGGCTTCCACGATCGTTGCTATGGAGCATCGAACCGGGAAAGGGCGAAGGCGAGGACCGTTCGCTCCTGCATTCAAAAAAGAAAGCGAGTACAATGAACGAGTCCGCACAATCTTCGAATCTGATGATGGTGAACGAACAGAAGTTATGCAAATTTCAGGAGCGTTGGCAAGAACCATCGTCCCATGGAAAGGGATTGGTGATACGCTTCGCCGAGGTGAGCGTTATGGAATGATTCGACTCGGAAGCCGAGTCGACGTTCGCGTTCCCGCTGCGCAGTATGAGCCGCAAGTAATCTCGGCAGAGGAACAACATTCCGCGTACCCAAAGGGCCAATTTGTTCGGGCCGGTGCTGATATCATCTTCAAAAGCATTCTTGAAGAGGAATAGGCCGAGGTGGAACTGTGCTGGCTGGTAAGGGTCCAACAATCTTGGGAGACGACTCGAAGAGTCTCAGGATACATCATCTTGTCAAAGCGCCAGCAAACACTCCTTGGGCAAAGGAACGCCAACAGTCTTGGGATGCTTCGTTTCCAGCAACGGTATATTCCACTCCTGAAATGACAATTGATGGCGAGCCATGCACTGCAGTGACCGTGATTCTACGGACGAAAGGATGCCATTGGTGGTGGTCATCAGGATGTACATTTTGTGGATACTTCAACGATACACGTGACGATGTCAACAGCGACGACCTCCACGCTCAATGGCAACATGCAAAAGACAAGTTTAGCAACTTCGAAGGTCACGCAATGGTCAAAGTCTACACTTCAGGATCGTTGCTTGAGGATCGTGAAATTCCAGTTGACTTCCAAGAAACAGTGTTACGCGATTGCTTTGAGTTTGAAAAAGAATTAATTGTCGAAAGTCGGACAGAACAGCTCACCGAAGAGAAGTTGGCTTGGGCAACATCGATCAATCCTAATTTCACAGTCGCCATTGGCCTCGAGGCCTACGATGACGAAGTGCTTCGTTTCCACGTCAACAAAGGATTTTCAGCCGCTTCATGGGATCGGGCTGTCGAACGATTGGAAAAATTCAACCTTCGAGTGAAGACCTACTTGATGTTCAAACCTCCGTTCATGAGTGAGGCGGATGCACTCGATCATTGCATCAAATGGATAGAAGCTGTCGCAGAACAAAGCGATGAAATCTCAATCAATCCAATGAACATCCAGCGAGGTACAGTAATCGATCGACTCCACCGACACAGAGAGTATCGCCCACCTTGGCTCTGGTCATTGGTTGAGTTAATCCAGCTTAGCCATCACATCGTTCACCCGAATGGTGGAGTGAACGGAGGCGAAGATCAGATTTCACGTCTGATTATCCACCCAACAGCGGGTGGAAAAATACGAGGATCACATAACTGCGGAGAATGCGACGCAGAGGTTGTTGCCGCCATAGAACGCTATGCTGTTTCAGGCTCTCTTGAAGAATTCCAAGGGTTGGGTTGTGAATGCAAAAAGCAGTGGAGACAAGAACTTACCAACGACCGTTCAATACCGGTTCCACTAGGTACATCGATGCCGAGGCGTGGAGCGCTCTCAGATATCCTACGCTCGCCTTAAGCAACACGATTTATGCCATCGTTCAATGATGCCCTTGGTGAATGTTTATCACCGCGCATCAAGTCGCAAGCATGTCCATCTAACGCATTTGAGGGCTCATTATGTCGAATAGCACAGAACTCCCCGACGCAGTTATTGGAACTGCAGAACCGTCGTCAAGTCGTATCGCTCTTGTATTGCTTTCAGTTGTAACGATTGGAATGTTTGGGCTTTTCAGCACTATATTTGGGTGGGATAACATCCCAGTTGTAGGGGACATTGTACCGCTTATGTCAAACCTCGGAGGTTCTGGAATTTGGTACTACCTTCTCGGATTCATCGTCGGACTTGGTGCGATTGTCTCCACATTAGCAGGTGAAGTCCTTGCAGATTGAGGTGATATGAATGTATGCAATATTTACCGCACTCATCTTCTTCTTTGTTGTTATCGGATTCGCTACCTATTACGTTCAACGAGGAATCGGTACCATGGCCGAACCAATGCGCCAATTTGGACTGTTTCTCCTCAACAAGGCGCCTGCTGGTGTTGTTGACCTCTTTAACGATGACAAAGGCAGTGGTTCCAAAACGTGGATGAACCTTGGGATGATTTGGCTCACCTTTGCAGCCATCGGAACCTTCCTCGCTTTGTGGCATGACTATGACGGCAGTGCATTGGATTCACTCGCTAGCATCGGTTGGGAATACGATGACGGAAGTTCGCTTAACACATTTGTTGACTTAACACTCATCACCGGGCTGACCTCGATTCTAATCGGAGGTGGTCTTGTCGGCGCAGCACGGGCAGGAGCTGGACGCCTTGCAAGTGAAGCAAATGCGAGCCTTACTGCACTTCTCTTCTCGGTTCTAACAATCTCTTCGATGCTTCTCCCGACAATCCTCGGTCTCATCCTTGATCTCTCAGCAGCAAATGAAGCGTTCATTCAAGATCTCTTCATGCACGCACTCCGTTCGTTCATCATCATCGCAGTCATGATCAACGTCTTGCTCACTGTTGGCCAACGTAAGAGTGAGATTGTTTCAGCCAGCAACTGGTTTTTGTTTATGGCACTCGCCTCGTTTATTTTTGGTTCTCAATTCCGCTTCTTTGGCGAACTTGCGAGTTCGACTCAAACCGTTTGGCTTGGTGAACGGATGTCTCAATCATGGACACTCATCGCTCTTATCTTCGCCGTTGCATATCACGTTGTACCTCGTGCAGCAAGTCGCCCGATATGGTCCGACTCCATGACGAAGGCAAGCCTCCTTCTCCTCTTCCTTACACTCCCTCCATTCATGCTTTCAACAGCTGATGCAGGAACATTGCTCGAGAACATTGGAGCCATTTTGATGACGCTTGCACTTCTTCCAATTCTAGCAGGATCTGTAAACATCCTCCTCACATCGTTTGGCAATGCTTCAGGTGTTGTTTCACGACCAGGAGCATTGGCTGCAACCCTTGCTATGGTGTTCTTCCCATTGTATGCACTGGGTGGCTACTTTACGTCACTCGACGTCTTCATCGGCCTTGGTGCTCTGAACGACATGGCTGAGACGGTTGATATTGGCTTCATGTGGACTGTAGGAGGCCTTATGGCTGTGGCATGCGTTGCTGAATCGTATCCGCTTGCAGGAAACCGACAACTTGCATCTCCTTCCTCTGCTTCACTTTCAACAATGCTGATTGCGTTCGGTGGAGTCACTTCCACGGTTGCGAAACTTATGGGCGACTTCACTGAAAAGGCGCTTCTTGATTCAGGAAGTGAAGATGTTGTAATGACGGATGGAGGATTCAGTCTTACCGCAGCCGTTTTGTTTTACTTCGGTTCAATCGGTATCATACTACTGTTCTTGAACCTCATTCGAACCTCAATCGGTGGAATGAAAATCGATACTTCAACAACAACATCATCCGACATTTCTCGATACTCGATGCAACCGGGTGAATCCTCGATTCGTAAATTGTTACAGCGTGGTGTTGGTGTTGACACAATACTTGTTGTTGGAGAGGATGTTGAAGACGAAGGCGGTATGACAATCATCGATGTATCCTCCACATTGCACAACGATGAGATCGATGAATTCCCAGTTGAGAAGAACGAACTCGAACTGCTGTCTGATTATCTCGAAAAGAAGGAGATGAGCATCTATGAATTCTTCCGTTCCATTGATCTTGATGATTCAGGCCTTATCGATGGTTACGAACTCCAACAAGCATTGCGAAGTGCTGAGATTGCAGACTTGCCTCCTTGGGACGTTACGAAACTTATGGAATTCGTTGACCTTGATGGTGATGGACGTGTAAACCTGCCTGAACTTGACATTGCAATTGCACGCGTACGTTCGGGTCTTTCTGAAGAAGAGTGAAGTGAGGCGGTCAAACCGTGAGAATTGGCTTGGTTGGGAAACCAAACGTTGGCAAGTCAACGTTCTTCGCGGCTTGTACACTGATTCCGGTTGATATTGCAAATTATCCATTTTGTACCATTGAGCCCAATGTAGGATTTTCGTTTATTCCCAGCAGAGAACCATGCCCATGTGGGGTCCTTCGTAAACGCCTCGAGGAAGGGCGACCCACTTCGTTTGGTCACGAGCGAGGAGGAAGCATATGCTCTCCTCGAACAGGATCTTGTGAGAGCTTTCAACGCTATGTCCCCTGTATGCTGGTTGATGTCGCTGGACTGGTCCCAGGTGCGAGCCAAGGTCGCGGACGTGGGAATGCATTCCTTTCAGATTTAGCAGAATGCGACGCGCTCATCCAAGTAATCGATGTTGCCGGAACAACAGACATTGAAGGGAACCCAACCGGAATCAAAGCAACAAAAGAGCAGGCGATTGAGCAAGCCCTTGCAGAAATCGATTTCCTGACAAATGAATTGGATGCTTGGATCCTTGGGCTTGTTAAAGACGGCTGGTCAAGGGGAGCACGTCGAATTCAGGCAGAGGGTGTCAAAGGGTTCACACAGTTTCTACAGGAACGCCTTTCTGGCTTGGGTGCAACGGATGCGATTTGTCAACGTTCCTTCGACGCTTTCGCTCAACAGCATTCAGACATGACATCCCCCTGGGATTGGACCGACGATGTGTTGATTCTCTTGGCATCATCAATACGACGGCATCTTTTCCCAATATTTGTTGCGGGTAACAAAGCAGACCTTGCTCCCGATGGCGTGCTCGAACATCTTCAGGATGTTCTACCATCGTTTACTCCATGTTCTGCTGAAACTGAACTCGCCCTTCGTCAAGCAAGTAAAGCAGGAGTCATCACGTACATTGCAGGGCAACCAACCTTTGAGTTAAACCAAGATCAATCCTTAAACGAAGCTCAGAAAAAGGGCCTCGCTGTATTGGCTGAACGCGTCCAGAAACTTGAAGGGACCGGGTTGATCAAGTTACTCGATCACGTACTTTTTGATGAACTCGATCGTATTGTTGTATACCCGGTTCAGGATGAAAACCAATGGACTGATGGTGATGGCAACGTTCTCCCTGATGCATTTGTTGTCCAGAGTGGTATTCACGCCAAGCAGGTGGCTTACAAGGTTCACTCAGACTTAGGTGATGGTTTCATCAAAGGTGTTGACGGACGCACACGCCGTGTGGTTGGTGCGGAGCATGAGCTCTCAGATGGTGATGTACTGAGAATTCACTCGAAGTGAGTTTTCAATGTCCCTTTGGACGATCATAATCAGGCGTTAGTCGCGAAAGAGTGCTTGAGTACTTGGCTGCACTTGTAAAGAAGACAACGATCGAAATGAGCGTGAGGAGTGTTAGCATGAGGAGCATGTACCATCCCCATGGGTTGATGCTTCGAATTGTTGTGATGTAAATCCCCCACAACATGGTGAGGTAAAGAAACGGTCGATAACGGCGTGTTACAGTACTTAATCGTGCAGATTTAAGTGTGTCATCGTAGAGATTAGTGGCCTCATCCTTGCTGACGTACCCCTGCTCAACTGCACATCGCACGCAGACTTGCGTGTTTGGGCCATTGCCATGAATGAAGAATTCACGCGGGTAGGTACCCGAACAAAGGCGACAGGTTGGCATCTTCTTCCCTCGTACCACCCTAAATCGTGCCGTCATTTCAAGCATGCGCTCAATATTGTAGGAATTTCGCGAGGATATGTGTCCCAAAAGGACTTCCAACCGATTCTGGATGGAACTGAACTCCAAACACAGGTGCATCCTTAGAGTGGAATCCCAATACCAGAGATCCCGTATCATCAGTCGCATCCATACGGAGGTTCGAATTTCCATTAACATCGGCCGTCAAATGTGTTAGTGAGTTGTATCGTGTCATGAAAGCATCACCAAGCCCCTGAAATAAACCGCTATCGTTGTGTAAGCACTTGACAGGGACTCCGTGAACAGGTCCAATTGGACTCGGAACCAAGTCCAATCCAGAGGCCACACCAATCGCTTGGTGCCCAAGGCATATTCCGAGAAGCGGAGGTGTTTTCCCACCGTTCGACAATGTTGCGAATTCCATCGTGAGAGGACTATCCTTTGGCCAACCAGGGCCTGGGCCTAGAACGACATGGGATGGCTGCAATTCTTCCAGCAATTCTTCGGCGGAGGAATACATCTGGCCGCGTCCAGAAATGATGTTCACATCATGGCCAAGTCCACATATGCTGTGAGCGATATTGTAGGTGAACGAATCCAGGTTATCGATGAGTAGCACTGCGTTTTTCACAAAATCTACAGTATGAATTGAGGCCGATACCGAGTGTGTGGTTTGTTCATTTTCGAGAGGTAATGGATGAATTGAAAGGCTCTTGATCGGATACGGTTGATGACTTTGCTCTAACCAGCCGCAAGACCTTAGGATGGCGTTCGCTTTCCATTTCGCTTCTGCAACCTCAGACTTAGGATTTGACTCAATGGTAATTCCTCCTCCTGCTGTGACTCGAGCGTGCCAATTCCCTCCTCTCTTTCGTAGCTCTGCTGTGCGGATTAGGATGTTCCAAGAAGAGTCTCCAGTACTTGGGTCAAACCATCCCATCGATCCAGTCCAAAACGAACGTGGTTTCTGTTCCAATTCGTCAATTGCTGCACAAACGACCGTCCTTGGGCAGCCTGTGATTGAACCTCCGGGGAACACATTTTCAATGGCATCAAAGAGGTCGACATCCGAATTCAATTGACCCTTAATTCTGGAGACCAAGTGCTGAACTTCAGCGTATGCTTCAACATCAAACCGCTCTACCCACACTTGATTTGCTTGTGCAATACGCCCCACATCATTTCGCATTAAATCAACCAGCATGCGATGCTCAGCTCGTTCTTTGCGATCCGAAATCATGTCTTCCCTTAGCAATGATTCCTCTGCATCGGATGCTCCTCTGGGAGCAGTTCCTTTGATTGGTGCCGTTGTTATCACACCATTTTCTGTGCAAAGAAGCGATTCGGGTGAAGCAGAAACAAGTGCGAATTCTTCATCTTTCATATGCAAAAATCCCGAGTATGGTGCCGGATTTGAATCAACAGAGTGGCGAAAAATTTCCCATGGTTCAGTCCGAACTTCACCTTCCCAAGTCCGACCATAATTCAATTGATACAGTTGACCGTCAATAATTGCTGATTGAACCGTCTTGACAGCGTCCTCATGTTCAATATCTGAGCAGTTTGAGGTCGGTAATTCTGCGGGGATTAATGTGATCGGCATCCGTTCTTGCGGTGCATTCTTCAAGCATGTATTGACCATTTCACGCCATTCATCATCGATTGAGAGGACGACAAACTCCTCACTTTCGTTGTGATGTATGATGCATCGTTCAACCTCCCATAAAACACACATTAAGGCGTCTTCTTCTGGAGGAAATTGGAGTCGAATCGGCTGCGTCATTTGAAGCAAATCGTATGCCAATGCTCCAGCCCAAAATGGCCCATGAAACGGTCGTGCGATGGAGGATGATTCAACGAATTTAGAACCATTCGAAGGACAAAAATCTCGAAGCCCTTCTGCCAAGGATTTGTATGAACTTGAAGCACCCGCAGCCCAACACGTCCCATCCCAATTCTGACGTTGAAACGTGAATGGTGAACTCTCCTCAAGGCGAATTTCCCCAGAAAGAGGAGAATGAGGATTCGCCGGTGGCAATGTACCTCGTGAGGGTTGTCTGACAATTATTCGAGTTGTTGAAGGCCCACAGAGTATTGAAAATTGAGAGAGGTGGCTTGTCGGACCAGCCGATACCAACATCATTTCATCAGGAGACCCGAACGAGTTTGCACTTTCACCTAACAACTGTGACTCCATCAGTTGATGGCGGATGGAGTCAAATACCATCATTCCCAAACCACCGTCCAATTGGTTGTTGTTTCGTACTCCCGTTTGAGGATTGAGGCACATTCAGCAAACAGCCGTTTACTCCCCATGCCAATCTGCTCTCCATCGAGAGACTCGATTCCCAAAACTCCGACTCCACTGCCAACGGCAACAGCTTCAACGCATCGTGCGACAATTCGCTCGTTGAGTTTACCGTGTTGGATGTGATACCCTGCAGCATTCAACGAACTCTTCAACAGCCCAAAGGTGATCGAATCAACGGAAAGATTTGAGTCACTCACCCAAAGAACACCATCATCATCAAGAACGATTGGCGTGCATCGATCTCCATCAACAATCGAATACTCATGCACCAGGAGTGCCAAATCTGCTCCACGATTCTCTGCCGCTTGTCGAGCATTAACATACGCATTCCATGCTCCATGTTTGGTTCCAGATACACGTTTTGGCCAGGTTGGGCTAACGAGAGTTATGGCATCTACATGTTCATTCTGAACAGTCAATGGACGGTATGTAACGGAGACTTCTGAGGTTGATGTGCACTCAATCCGTAGGAGGCCTTCATTCAATTGAGGGGGATCCTCATGCAATAGACATAAAATCGAATCCAAATTGACTGCACCGGCGTCAATCCTGAGCTTTTCTGCGTGAATTCTCATTCGAGCAAGATGAGAATCAATCAAAAACAAACCGTCTCGTTTTGAGAACCGCATTGTCGTGAAAACCGACGAGCGAGGTCCTTGGGCAACCTCGCTCATGCACCACCCTCGCCGCACTATGCCTTGAGCATCTCGGTATCACAACAAGTCGTCCAAGAACGAAGTATCGATATTTGAGGTGGATTGCTGTTGATTTCTTCCAACATTGAGGTCGTTGAGTAAGGCATCATCGATTGGTGGTCGAACTGGGTTCATTACGGGCCGCTGGGCGACGTACTGTTCCCGGCCAGTGTCCTGGCGTTCAATACGCTCTGCTGCTTGGAATAGCGAATCGGTTTGAATTGGAGTCGTTGGCGGAGGTGGAGGAACGTTCGTTTGGGAAGGAGTGTCCCATGGATCATCGCTGATTCCCCATGTAGCGGTCTGGATGTCCCATTCCTTCTCTTTCTGTGTCTTTCTTCTGTTACCTCGGAATATTGCAAGGAGAAGCAAGAGGGAGAGGAGAGCGAGACCTGTTGCAAGGAGGTTTGGTGTCGTCAGAAGTGACTCAAGATTGTTTTCAGTGTTGGTCTCCTCTTTGGTTTCTCCGGCACTATCGACCGCACCAATCCTCGCAGCGTCGACTGTTTGCCGCACTTCCTTCTCGTCAAAGGTTGTTACTGAGATGAACCAATCAGATGAGTTTACAAGGTCCTCGAAATTGGCTTTTGTGATATCGAACGATTTGCCTGCTCGTGTTTCTCCAACAAGTGTAGCGTCGGAAATGTCCATGAAATCTGTTGAACTAATGTGAATTTGGTATCCTACCACATTCAGATCGTTTGAATGATTCCATGTGACGCTAATATCTGTTTCATCAATCCACTTCAGGGTGATGCTATCGATACTGGGGAGATAGTTCCCAGGGTCGGTTATTCCATCATCGACTGATTGCGCTGAAACCACTGTCAAGTCTGTCTTGAGGGAGTTCGCTGAGGAGTCAACTGGAACAACAGCGACCCATATTTCTTGACCCGGAATCACCGGTATATCACCTGCTACAGTCGTTATGGCGAGTGGTAGTTCAGGGTCTCTATCGAGTGTTGTGATGGGCGTATTTGGACCATCTGCACCAGCACCAACACTCGTGAATGACCACGATGCTGCGTACACTTCGTACAGATACACGTCACTTGCTGAAGAGCGTTCAAACTCAAGGTGAAGTGCTGACCCATCGTCCATAGGCCGGTCTCCAAGACTGATGTTGGTGAGGCGAGGTGGCGGAGTTGTGTCATCGAAATTGTTGATTGGAACAACACTTGCAGAGAGTAAGGCATCCGTGTGTACATTGCCTTGGATGTCATGAACGGTGACCGTTACGAAAAGCTCGATGCCTGGACGGATTAATTGTGGTGTGTCAGCCGGCCCAAACTGATCACTTTGTGTTGAAAGACCATACAGTGCGGTATTCAATGTGAGCTCAATTGGGTTCTTGTCTTCATCAATCCATTGTTTGTCGATGACGATGCAACCACAGTATGCAGGATCGTCACCGTACTGGTTCCATAGATATCCAACGTCATCCACAGGTTTGTCTGCAGCCCATACGATGTACTTACTGAAATCTCCAGCGTCAGAAATCGACCATACAACATCGATTGCGGTTCCATCATCATCCGGATGATCGTAGGCCTGAATGCTTTCTATTCGAGTTGGAGGTGTTGCTGCACCGTTTGAGTTGTCGATAGGTGTTGCAGTCACAATATTCACGTCATTGAGGTTACCATTGAGCCATGTATCGAAAGCAACAACTCCGATGTAGTATTCAAGATCATCCGTCAAAGGTACTCCATCGATTTGCGATACGATGGTTGAATTATCGTCGCAATTGTTCACGATGGTTGATTCTGAAAATCCAGCGACTGAAGACGGATATGTTGCGAACACGACACCTGTAATCATGTAAATTGCGTAGTAAGCACAGTCGTCTGCTGGACTTGTATCCCAACCAACTGTGATTCGTCCGCCTTCGTCATCCGGCGTATCAATGGCCCAGACGTTCTCAAGTTTCTCTGGTGCGACTCCATCATCGACACCTCCAGTCGGCACGACCGGTCCGATGATTGTTGCATTCACCAAATCCTCTTGTCCAATCGAATCAACACATGTAAATCCGAGCCAGTATGGCTTACCTGGATCTAAATTGAGAATGGTTGTGTTCCCTTCGGTCGGTACGATAGAGGCCTCGAAACTGAGCCCGAGGACATTTGTCACTGGCTGTGTTGAAGCATAAATTCGCGTCTCAAGAAGATCAAGTGCAGTACACCGGGCCCATTCGGTCTCAAGGTCGCCAGCTACGCCACCGTCCAACGGTTGAGCCATAGCCCATTCAGGTGGTGCTGGAACTTCGTTACTGGTGGTTACTGGGCCGAAGATCTGGCTCGGTAGACCGTAACGACCATTGTTGTATTCAACCACAACAAGGGCATAGTAATCGACGCCGTCAACAAGCGGGACGCCGTTTGCAGTCGTAACATCAGTCTTCAGTCGGCTGTGTATGGATTCAGATTTATCGATGATTCTACCGACCAAATCAATATCGGTTGGTAGGCCAGTCCATGGCTGGTCGTTCACATACACGAGGTAACGGCTGAAATCAGGATCGTGAACGAGAGTCCATTC
>MDSX01106920.1_pt1 | contig 18387 bp, 11 predicted proteins | sample 811141 | NCBI WGS metagenome assembly MDSX01 (sample SAMN05326642, study PRJNA326480) | marine metagenome | isolation source: seawater | place: Atlantic Ocean: South East | collected 2010 | reverse complement strand
TGGGATTCAGTTAACGAAGAATGGGTGCCTGATCCCGATCATTTAGACGAATGATGCATGTTAGTTCAATCTTAGGTTAATTTCTTGAGGTGACTGAATCGCAGTACTGATTATGACGTCCATGGCAGCGGCCCGTCCTGGCGTTCAAGAACGGATTTTATTACATCTAAGAGATTATGTAGATTACGCGGATAAGGTAGAGGTGCCTTTCGCTATATCACAAATGGGAATCGCCAATGCGGTTTCAATTGCACGCTCGAATGTACCACGTGCGATTTCGGGCATGAAAGAATCTGGTCACTTAATCGAGCGGCAAGCACACGTTTCGGGAGTTTCCAGAAAGAGAAAAGCATATTTTTTAACTACTGAAGGAGTTAATCTAGCAGATAATATTTGGGAAAAGGCTGGTGAACAACCAGTCAGATTAATTCATCCAGATGGAAAAGCCGAAAACTTGGACCTTAGAACTGCTTTGGAAAAAACCGAACTTCCTCTCCGTCACGTAGATATTTTGAGATACTTAGACGACTCAGGCACATTGGACCTATCCTCTCTATCTCCAGATTTAATTGAAAGAGACCTTTCAAAACATATTGAGAAACAACTTGTCAACTCTCTTAATGACCTGCCACGATTGCGTAGGTTCTATGGTCGAAGCGATGAAATTTCTAAAATGGCTGAAATTCTAGAGAAAGAATCTACAACTCTTCTAGTTCCCGGTATCGCTGGAATTGGAAAAACCGCTTTATCGGCAAAATTACTAGAAAGATTCACTCACCAAAGGAACCTACTTTACCACCGGTGTCAAGATTGGGAGGGTTCTAGAGCCTTTCTTGAGGCTTGTTCTGAATGGCTCGCAATGTTAGGAAATAATGATCTCAGTGATTATGTCACATCAACACCTGTACCTCAGGTTACTATGGTGGTTAATCTCATAATTGAGGCTTTGAAAAACACACCTGCTCTTATTGTTATAGATGATTTACACAAGGTTGCCGACGAGAATTTCGTCTCAATTCTTAGAGGGCTTACCCTACGTGTCCCTGAAGCGGGGGAATTGGGTATTGTCATGTTCTCAAGGTCGTTTAGAATGGTTGTTCCGGAAACTGATTCCTCAGGAAAATCGGTGGCCTACTTCTTACCATTGGAAGGGCTAGATCAAGACTCAAGTAGACAAATTCTAACTGCAATGCCCGATTTAGAACTTCAACAATTTCTTCATATCTACACTTTGTCGAGGGGCCATCCTTTGGTTTTAGAATTAATAAATCGAGGAAGTGTTGGAGAGACCTTCCATTCTACATTAGAGGCATTTGTAGAGAAGGAAATTTTTAGCAAATTATCTGGTCCACAAAAAAGACTATTGGGTGCAATAGCAGTTTTCCGTGAACCAATGCCTTTGGCTTCATTCAGCGGATTGGATGCAGATCTTAATTTGCTTGATGATTTAGTAGAAAAGGGCCTCGCTAGAAGAATTGACTCTGATAATTATGATGTTCACGATCTAGTAAGAGAATTCCTTGTTCGATCTATGGATGAAACTCTAAAGACTGAACTCCATAGTAACGCAGTAGAATGGTATAGGAAAAGAACAACTAATCCTGCTGATAGAATCGAGTTTATTCACCATTTAAATTCTTCAGGGAATATGGAAAATCTAGCAGATGTTTTAGAAAAAGATGGCAGAGGATTGGTTAAATCTGGTCATATTGAACTTTTGGGTATACTCAGAGGCCTAGAATCCGATGGCTTTTCTCCTACACAATGGGGTTTGATTCGTGAACTACGAGGCGATATACTCTCGATCCAGGGCCGCTGGGATGAAGCAGAGCAAGAATACGCGTCAGCAATACCTACAGCAAAGAAATACAAAGAGGCTGAAACCCTATCTAGATTGTTGACTGCACGAGCAGATATTGCAGTAAAGAGAGGTGCGATGGACGATGCTCTAGAATTACACCGTCAAGCATTGGAGATTCAAATTTCAAAAAGGGATGCGGAAGGCGCTGCAAATTCTTACATTTGCATGGGTTATATTTTCCGTCGCCGAAGAGACACGCGCCACGCGTTGGAAGTATATGGGAATGTGGAAGAATTACTAGATGCAGAAGATGATCCTAGTCTAATGAATGCTAGGGTTCAACTTGCTTCAGCTTTCCTAGAAATGGGAGAATTAGACCGAGCTAGAGATCACGCCATTTCTGCTCATGATGGAACAAAAGAAAATGATATGGATATACTAAACGCACGCAGTAGAGCTGTTTTAGGTAGATATTACGCTAGAGTAAATGATAACGACTTGGCACTACTCCATTACTCAACTGCTCTCGAAGTTCTCTCTGAAGCAACCGACCCACACAGTGCGGTAGAAGTAGAAATGTTACTCGGACAGGTGCTGAGTGACACAGGTCGGAAATCCGAGGCTGCAGAGCATTATTTGGATGGACTCGCCGTCGCTGAAGCCAATGACTTCAGATTATTGCAGGGTGAATTATTAGCCCGATTAGGTGAAGTTGAAAGCGATCGCTCTGCAAGAATGAATTACCTCCAAAGGTCATTAACTGTATTCCGTGAACTCGGAGCAGTAGATCGTATGCGAGAAGTCCAAAACCAAGTACATCGAGCAATTATGGGTCATTAATCCGAATCCTAAATTGTGGATTTAATTTGCTCCAAATCACTTTGACCCAGTAAATTAGAAAAATCGGGTCCTTCTTGTCTTGATATTGACAGAACGCCTTGGAAATTATCTCCAATTTGGTGTAATACTTCTGATTCCGCCAAGTGGGGGGCGTTATTTTTTTCAGATAAATGACAAAGAACTATGCTTTTCAGTTGAGGGTGTAAAACCTCCGCCAAAATGTCAGCAGCTTGTTCATTAGAAAGATGCCCTCCGCGCCCAGTGATACGCTTTTTCAAAGAAGGAGGATACGGTCCCGAAATTAATCTGTTTAGGTCATAATTCGCCTCAATTGATATGTGCTCACATCCAGATAAGTGTTTCATTAACTCGATAGTAGGTTCTCCTAAATCCGTAACTATGGCGGCTCTCTTACCCTCTCCATTGCTTGCTATGATGGCTACGTTGTCTGCGTCATCATGAGGGACAGATACCGGAAGTAAACTCAGGTTTTCGGAAATATGTAATCTTTCCAACCCTTCAAAAGTCCTAACTTCTGAAATTGGTTCTAAACCCAATCTAATACATGTTTCAAGATTTGAATATAATCTAGCATTCCATTTTTTTGATGCCTTTGAAGCTGATTTTGAATGGTCGCCATGATGATGAGTTACAATAATAGCCTCTATTGAAGAGGGTTCAACGCCGACTAAATCAAGTCTATGTTCCATTTGTTTCAATGAAAAACCACAGTCAACGATGACCTTTGTGTCCTCTGTCGATAGTAACGTGGAATTACCTCGACTACCACTACCAAGATGAGTAATCTCTAATGTCATTGAATCTAAGTTTATGGGGTAAGAGAGGGGTCTTGAATAAGACCCTAATCCAAACATAAATCCATTCAAATTGACATATTTTATTTCTAGCCAGGTTGGGCATTGATGGTATATTTTGTTCTAATTGTCCGAACGACGCTCCATCACCGTCATAAGTTAGGCAAGAGCGCTTTGGATTGGTCACCGGAGGTCATACCATGCGACGTAAGCAGACTGCTTTTCTTGTCACTTTATTGATTCTTAGCAGTCTGGTTTTTGTTTCACAAACACGTCCGCAGGCTCCGGTATCCTCCGTAGACCCTCCCGACGTACCTGGCACAGGCCCTATGGCTGTCGATCAAGATGAAGATTTGATACCAGATATTCATGAGGTTATTTACGGTGAATCGAGAGTAATAGAAACTCCATTTGGAATTGTAGTGGTCGAAGGTTTGGACCCGATGAATGGTTCTGATAATATTACTGATTTTGACAGAGATGGTGCTAGTGCATTGATGGAGTATTGCTGGCCGTGGACTTTGGACACTTGCTTCACAGAACGACTTTCATTAACTGGTAAATCACCAGATGAAACCGAGTCAGGATATAGAGAATACCTTGACCCAAGGGAATCCGATACGGATGGAGATGGTCTTCCCGATGGATACGAAATTTACATGTGCACTGAGGGTGGGGCCGGCTATCAAAATCAGGCAACTAGTGAATGGGTTTGCTTGTATTTTGACCCATTAGACGATTCAGATGCAATAGAGGATGCTGACTTATGTATCGAACAAGCTAGTGAATGGGGCTGTGGAGATGGATTTGACGTTAATCGAGACGGTGAAATAGACCTAGACGAGCGTTATACTAATTCTGAAGAATATTGGTTTGGTTCTCCTAGTGATTGGCTTACAGAAAGAGATGGATTATGGTGTTCAGGAAAGATGCCTAATCTGCATCCCGATGCCTGTCAAAACGAGGTTGTAAGACCAACTGGCGATGATGGATGGCTGGGAAGTGATCCGCGTAGAATAGACTCTGATTACTATGCTTGGAGTGAATTGATACCCACAAGTCTTGCAGTACCGGGTGATGGAATTCCAGATGGTTGGGAAGCCTATTACGGATTAGATCCAAGAAATGCTAGCGACGCCACAACCGATTCAGACTCGGATGGATGGGATATAGACAGAGACGGATTTATTATACCCGATTCCTCAATTTACACTGCTCAATGGGGTGAGGCATTCAGTAATTACGAAGAATACATGATTCACTTAGATAGTGGTCATTGGGTACGACCAGGATTAAAGGGAGCACAACTTGATGGTGAATCAGATTTGATGATTTTTGACCAAGGTACTGACCCCATGTTGGTAGATGGTAGAGTTCACACGGTTCTCTCTGATGATGCAAGAAATCGATTATTAGTTGGATCCGCATATGGAATTACTGCAATTGATCCATTCAGTGAAACTTCATCGACTTATGAGTTGCCTAGCGGGATTGAGATGTTTACTATGTTGCGTTGGAGCCCCTCCTCAGAGGATTTCCTCATCTTAGGTACTAATCACGGGCTTCATTCATTAATCCTTGAAAATGGTTTACCGAAAATGGAATCTCTTTCCAATTCAGACATTGGGAAAATAGGCGTTATTGAGAAATTAGAAACAGGTAGTGGAGACTTAGATTTGATTTTACTCGGAGAGGGTTCTAAAGCGTGGACAATTACAATCTCTGAACCCTCCTCGGGATCAGGTAATCCAGATTTTAGTGAAGCACTTGCAATTAGTGAACTTACAGATATGTTAGACCAGGTGGGGGGGTCATTCACTGAAGTAATTCATGTTCCAATGTCAGGTAGAGGCCCGATGATGCTTGTGGGAACAGACAGTGGATTAATTCGTTGGGATACAACAGATGGTACTACATCCGTAGGCCAACCATTCTGGATCTATACAACTGAAAATGCGGAGGAATACGTTCAATTTGCAGATATACTTAATCAATCGAAATCCGCTGTTGTTAATGTCATGGAATTAGCAGGTCCAATTGCGGCAGATGGCTCATTGGAGGAGGTGACCGGAATTTGGTTTGGAACACCTGGAGGATTGCATCTGATAGACTTAGATTTATTTGTAGGGCTCCCGAAACAGTCTTTCGATACAGACCGTATGTTTAATCTAGAACGCTGGGAGGAAGGTGCTAACGACATCCATTCAATTCATGCAATTGATGGGCGCGTATTGCTTGGGTCAAGAGATGGATTATGGGCGCTTGAAGGTGGTTCTCAAGGAGTATTGGGGATCTACGAAAACCAATCAAAAATCCCTGGACTTGTCACTTCAATAACAAATTTCATTGAAGAAGGGATACCATATATCTTCGCGGGGGTATCTCCTGGAATATATATGAATATAATGCCAATTAACCCACAATCAATAGATTCAGATTTGGACGGAATGCCTGATGGATGGGAATTCGCTTATGGTCTAGACCCAACAGATCCTTACGATAGATATCGAGATGCCGATTCGGATGGAGTTAATTTTGAAACAAGTGATATCACCTTCAATAGAGAATGGACTAACCTCGATGAGTACAGGTTCGTAAATACGAGCTTGGGAGGTTTTAATGGCACAGATCCCAGAAATATCGATACAGATGGAGATGGATTAACCGATGGGCAGGAATATTGGGGGTGGTTCACCGATTCCACTGATTTCTCTTGCCATTATCTAAACGAGGAATATATCTGCGATGATTCTCTTGGAGAAGCAGCATTGGATGTTCAACTATCTGGGTGGTTAAATTCCGGTGCAGGAGGTGGAACTGACGGACCAACCGACCCGACCAGTAAAGATACTGATGGCGATGGTATGCCAGATGGATGGGAGATTGAACATCGCAGATGGATTGGTGATGTGTATACTGGGGGGAATTTTTGGACTCTAGATCCTAGAGATCCATCAGATGCAACTATGGATGCAGATGGTGATGGTTTGGATAATCTCTGTGAATATATGTGGGGTAATCTGTTAGAAACTGTCCTGATTGAAGGACTTCCTACACATGGTGAAAACGCTAGTGCGGCGCAAAGTTGGACGAAGACAGACCCTAATAATCCAGATTCTGATGGCGACTCTTTACCTGATGGATGGGAGGCGCGTTACCAATGTACATGGGGCCGAAATAACCGAGGAATCAATCCATTGAATGGTTCTGATGCACTCAATAATCCAGATGGGGATGGGTTTGACGTGAACCATGACGGAATTCTAGAATTAAATGAGAGTCTTGTAAATTGGCTTGAATATCATCTAAAAGATCAAATTATTTTTTCAGACTCAACAGCATCCGGATTAAATTTCCCCGATAATTTCACTACTCTTCTGACTCATGATTCTTGGCAGGGCTTTGCAGGGTCCTCTTTTGGAGCCGAAACCAGTACTGCATATCGTAGTTTAATCAACGGAACTACTACTGAGGATGTTGGATCTTCTAACCCTTTGGCTTCAGATTCAGACGGAGATGGAATGCCTGATGGATGGGAATTTTATCACGCTCGATGGAGTTTATTCGATGAATCTTGGACTCTTAATCCAGTAGATGAACGAGATCAAGTTGGAGACCCTGATGGAGATGGAATGAATAATTGGGAAGAATACAACGTCATCGATGGCAACTTAAGTGAAATAGATGGCCTTACTACAGTTCCCCAATTTTATCTTTTGAATGTAGGAGGTGAGTCACTTGCAACACCTTGGTTATCCGCGGAATCTACACTATCTTTCGGTACTTTCCTTAGCCAAGAAGATATTCAACAAAGTGGATATACAGCAAATCCCAACGAACCTGATACCGATGGTGACGGCCTTCTTGACGGTATAGAACTGATGTTCACTCGATGGAATATGACGGATGAAACCTGGACATTAAACCCACTTATTGCCGGGGATGGAAATTATGATTCTGATAGAGATGGTATAACCGATCTTGTTGAGTTGAACCTAACCAATAAAAACCCACAAAATGGGGGTTTATCGCCTCCGGATGCCCCTAGAATGTGGGAAGAAGCAGAAACACTGGACCCTAATGAGGCAGTTAACAGAGTGTATAGAATTCTTTTCAATAAAGAAGGTAGGGCGGACATAGCTCTTCAGCAATTTAATGATTGGCAAGATGGTGAACCGGCTAAACCATTGTTACTGGCCTTATTGGGAATTACAGATCCAAATTCTGATGATACCGATAGGGACGGTATGAGTGATGGATACGAGTATTGGTTTACAGAATGGAATTTAGAAGATAACATATGGACTATGAACCCACTTACCGATGTTGATATTCATGAAGATAGTGACGATGATTCTTTTGATTGTAATGGAGATGGGGTGATTTCAGACTCAGAATCATACGACAACCTTGCAGAATATGATGCCCGAGTATATGGTAAGAGATCTGCAATTGATACGATACCAAACGGCACAGGATTGGTATCTTATGGTCAAGATACGATAAACGCATACATGGACGAAAAAGCCATGAGTGAACCAGCAGCAAATGATAGACTCTGGGTCTTATTTTCCACCAAGGATACGAAATCTAGTGATAGAGCAGGTCTGATAAATTCGATAGATTCTGATAATTTTAACATCAGTTTAGCAGGTGTATCTGATCCAACAAATTTTGATTCGGACAGTGATGGACTACCAGATGGGTGGGAATTCTGCTATTCAATTTACGGCGAATGGTTACCAATAAACGATTATCGCTGGTCTCTCAATCCTCTAAATCCTTTGGATGTGAACTATGATCCGGATGCAGATGGTTGGTACGATAGAACACAATTTGATACACCAGCCGAACAAGGTGTATGGAATAACAGAGAATTCACTTTAGCACCTTCAATTGATCAAATTCCACAATCTAATACCGAATTGTTTTTCACAAATATCATGGAATTTAACAACGGAACTCATCCGCTTAAATTGGATAGCGATGAAGACTCAAACGTCATGGAGCCAGTATTTAATGGTGGGTTAGTGGTTGATTATATTCAAAATCTGAATCTTTCAGATGGTCGAGAGGTATTCAAATATGGAACTAATCCCCTGGACAATGATACTGATGGCGATATGATGCCTGATTTTTATGAGTACTTTAGAGGTTGGAATGAAACCAATGATAATTGGTCATCATATCTCAAAATATCAGTAGATTGGTATCAGGTTACCCCCAGTGTTTTGAAGCCGGTTACTGTCAATGGTGGGGTAATTGGTAGACCAAATCTTGAATGGACTTGGTTTACTCATGATGCGACCGACCCATCTGATGCGGGACAAGATGCTGACAATGATGGAGGTTGGGACTGTACTGGAGGTAATTGTGTCTATATCCCATACAATAACTTCCAAGAGTATTATGGTATTTCAAATGCTACACTATCCTCTCCACAATTAGTTCGGCAGGCGAATCTCGTGGATTGTTATGGAAACATAGTTGTTGAGTGGTGGCAACTAAGAGAATCACTACTAGGTCTTTGTTCAGGCAGTTCAGGAATCACAACAAATTATTTCCAAATGTACGCTGTTGCAAATGAAGATGGTTCTTATAATTCAAATCAGTTATACACATTAATTATTGTCGACAACGATTTGGATTATCAAGTACTCAATACCAACGATGACCAAATATTAGTCAATGGGGTGTGGGCAGATTCTTACAATAGATTTGCAGGAGACCAATACCATCTGCCCAATATAGGCCTAGGGGAGTATGTCTATGGATGGTGGAATATAGATATAGACGGGGATAATTTTGCAGACGGTACTGATCCTACCAATTGGGACTCAGATGGTGACTGGTACAATGATTGGTTTGAAATCAATGATGACATTATCGATGGCGTCTGGGGAGATAGCGGCTCACCGATGAGATATGACACGAGGTCTATTGATTTCTCCTAGAGGCAGATTTTCGGTGATATCTTTGGATGAGAATACCAAAATCCCTGATCCTGATTCCCCTGTAGAAGAAAGATTACTATTCCTCCAGGAAAATATGGTTAACTTCGTTAAGCAATATAATTTACCTGTAATTGAGGTTTCATTGGTAGTTTCAAAATATATCCGTACTTTACTCGAATCATTAAATCGTACTGCTTCCAAGAGTGGTGAAAAATTACCGGATAATATTTCACAACCCTGGGAAATAGACCAGAAATACAATACTCCAACAATTGACTCCTTTCCTTTGGATAAGCTTCTAGGTACACTGGATGAAGATAGGATGGATATACTTGACACTATGATTAGAGTGATTATTAATGGCGCAGAAATACCGTTCTCATCTGTAATTACCTTACTTCGTGATTGGGAAATGCGCCTCAGAATTCAGATGGCTGAAGCCACAAGCCCTGGTCATTTATTTAGTCCAATGGAGCTCCCTGAAGGGTTCTAGTCTCTTCAATACAATACGGACAGGACCTAGCAATCTCATATTGTTCACTTTGCATCTCTTCTTCAGTTAATGGTTCTCTACACGCCCAACACATTTGGGTTGTAGTCTCCTCAAGTGCAGGATCAAGGGCTACCCTTCGGTCAAAAACGAAACAATCGCCATTCCAATGTTCTCCGCCAACCTCTTCAAAGTAACCAAGAATACCTCCTTCCAATTGTCTGACGTCCGACCATCCTTGTTGCATCATAACCGAACTAGCTTTTTCACAACGGATGCCGCCTGTACAGAACATTACTACAGTCTGATTTTTGTCAATTTCAGACTTTGCAATAGCATCCGGAAATGCCCTGAATGTCGATAAATTGAGGCCTACCGCTCCTTCGAAAGTACCTAAACGAACCTCGTAATCATTTCTAGTGTCTAGGACGACAATTTCTCTACCTTCGTCTAACCAAGATTTGAAAGTAGAGGGGGAAATTGATTCACCAGTAGATTCAGACGGCCTTATTGAATCTAGTCCAAGAGAAATGATTTCTTTTTTCAATCTCACATTCATTCTCCGAAACGACATTCTTTCGCTGTAAGAGATTTTTAGTGGAATGTTGATGAATCGTAAATCCTTTTCTAGATATTCGATAAATAAATCAATTGAAGATTGACTACCTGATAGGAAGAAGTTTATTCCTTCATGACTAAGCAATATCGTTCCGAGTAAACCGAAGTCGTCACAGACTGATTTGAAAGGTTCTCGAAGTTCGTCTCGGTCGGGTAAATCTACAAATCTATACCCGGCAATATTGACAATGTTTTCCACCATTACGCAACCTACCTAGATTCTGTTCTAGCGACTATACCACTTGAAACCCACCAAGCATCTCCGATTGACCAAAAATACAGAACAGGCCATAACACTATGGTGAGGATAAGCGGGAATTGTACAGCAAACCAACTAGCAGCTTTACGATGTTGTCGATTAAAGTGTTGTCCGATGAAAAAGAAGGGAATCAATGCTAATATTATAGCAATTAATGGCCTAAGTGCACCCCATGGGCCGATTCCCCCACTGATTTCGTACCAGATGACTCTTACAACACCCAGAGGCCCTGTGTCGTCAACATCGTCTTCGACGACTTGCACGACATAATCGCTTGCCATTGACCTTTGGCAAAGCATAGGGCGAATGAATCTGACGATGCTTCGTGCACGCAAAACACAACTACCGACAGTTATTCGGTCGGCTGTGGAAAAGAGGGTTCTGCTGACCTCCTTCCCTGCCTTCGGTAGGAATAAGGTGAATGTTTCCAATAAAGTGATGACGATTTTACAATCCAGAGTAATATCTGGAATTTCTATCGAGCCCTTGCTGTTAAGCTGCGATGAAGCGGGCTCAAATAAAGTATCAGAAAAAATTCAAAATGGTGAAAAATATGACGCAATTATTCAAATGGGTCTAGCCGAATCAAGGAAAATAATTTCTATGGAGCGTTGGGCCCATAATAAATCGGACTTTTCAATAGCAGATAATTCTGGAAGGATATCTAATGAAGAAATACTGAAAGATGCTCCTCCAAAATATCAAACTACAGTTTCTAAGCATATTTTAGATGAGGAATTTGAGGAAGAAGAAGATGTGCAATGGAGTGAAAATGCAGGTTCTTTTGTCTGTAATGAAACTTTTTTTAGAACGCTTAATTCTATAGAATCAAACAATCTAAGAATCCCTGCGATATTTATCCACTTACCTCCCGAAGAGGAAATTGACATAGAACGACAAATCGAAGTAATATCTCGTATAATCCAAATACTTGCAATTAAGCCAACATTAAGAGTAGTGGGGGCTCTATTATTTGATTCAAAAAATCGTATTTTATCCTGTCGTAGACCTCCAGAGGATGTTTGGGGAGGGTGGTGGGAATTTCCTGGTGGAAAGATCGACCCCGGAGAATCGGAAGAAACGGCTCTAAGAAGAGAAATTTCTGAAGAATTAGGAATCCATGTCAATCCAAAGAGTAAGGTGGCTACAATAAATCATGAATACGAAGATAGATTTGTATCATTGTATATCTGGGATTGTGGGATAGTTGACTCTAATGCAATAATTCCAATCGAACATGACGTTATCAAGTGGTTAGATCAAAAATCTTTAGATTCAGTGAAATGGTTACCTGCAGACGAACCTCTAATTGAAAAATGGATGAAGTCAGGAATCCCAAGGAATTAGTCCAATTTTATGGTTCTCCTACCCTTATTATCAAACCATTCCTTAGGAGTTCCATCATTCTCCATCTGTAAATCATCTCCAACAGTTCTAGGTATGCTATTTCTGCCTTCATGCCAAGTTTGTTGCTCTAACCACAATCCAAGGTTGTCTCCTTGCAAACCTATTTCGATTACTCCTCCCATCGGTGCCTCGTCTATAACAAATGATACCTTTCCAACAAAAGCCGCTTGTCGGGAGAGGAAAAAACTTGTACAATCATCAATTAAATTCAAAGTCATTGCATCAAGGGCAGTATCCAAAATACGATTATTTCTACAATTCTCAATTACCGATGACAGTGATTCTGAATTTCCAATAAGAATTTTTGCTTCGCGAATAACTGGGTATTCTTGTTTTGATCGAGAATTTGTACAATCCCAATCCGGAAACAATGTTGTAACCGCACGATGAACCATAGAGAAATCCTCGTGAGTTTCTACTACACTAGATACGGTAATTATTGGTTCCACAATATTCTCGGGTCAAAGGAAGGTCATGATATCTATGGTATATGTGTCTCACAATATCACGAATGATTCAAACCTTGGATTTAGGGGGCCTTATCATGGCAGAGCGTTCTCCGCTGATGAGCATGGCTTTGCTTTTTGCTCCAACAGTCTGTGTTGTCGCCTTGAGATTTGGCCTACCCAATATCGAAGAATTACTGGTAGAGGATATTATTGCTCAAGTCGTAATTCACTCCTCAGCAATAATTTTGGGAATAATCATGTACCTAAAATACAGAGTGGTTGAAGACCATGAATACCACCGGTCTAGTGCAATCAAAGGCCTTTCGAAAATGTACAAAATGGAAGATAAGGGTCTCTGGGGGCGAGGGGATGCGGCTTTGGAACGGTTAGAGGCACAGGCGCAAATAAAACCGAAAGGACGGTCGGGTTCACGAATCCAACAAAGAATGAGTGGACGTATCTCCGATTTGAATAAGGAAGGAAATGAAATTGAATTAGATTCCGAAGATACTCGAATGAATGTAGATGTTCAAGTAGAAGGAATTGCTAGTGATTTGCAGATAGATTCGACAGATTCAGAAGTTTCTGAAAAGCAGACCAGTTCGTTAAGTTCCAGTGCAGAAACTTCAGCTAAGCGTAGACTCGCAAAAGAATTGGCTCGTAGGGAAAAAAATGCTGCTAAGTTAGAGAGAAAGGAGAAAAAACAAGCTGCAAAGCAGGCCAAGGCAGCCCTGAAAGCAGAGAAAGCTGCTGCTAGGGCTGCTGCCAAAGCAGAAAAAATCGCTAGTAAAAAATCGGCTAAGTCAAGTAATCAAACTAATTGGGATATTGAGGAAGGAAATCAATGGTCTTCAACTAAACCTTCTACAAAGGATAGATCTGTAATCTCCTGTAAAGAGTGTGGTGCTGTCAATAATAGTGGAACCGCATACTGTACTGGTTGTGGTGCTTTTCTCTGAGCAATCCAATGGGTTGAAAACAGGTGCTTGTTGGGTATCATATGTGGTGGTTGCTTGAGTCAGAAGAGGGATTACTACGAAGTATTGGGTGTTGACAAGAAAGCATCTGAATCAGACCTAAAGAAGGCCTTCCGTTCAAAGGCCAGAAAATTCCATCCTGATAAGAATCCTGATGACCCTGATGCAGAAGCACGTTTCAAGGAAGTTCAGGAAGCATATGCTATACTTTCTAATCCTGATGAAAGGAGAAAGTACGACATGTTTGGGCACGAACGACCTGGTGGTTCCCCTTGGGGTTCTGGGGGATTCCAAGGAGTCAACATAAGTATTGATGACTTGTTTGGAGGTGGTTTTGATTCTATTTTCTCATCATTATTTGGCGGCGGCGGTCGACAAAGGTCCTCTAGGGGTGCGGATTTACTTATTCGACACGACATAACCTTCCAAGATGCCTATAATGGGATTGATGATGAATTAGATATTGAAGTACTAACTCATTGCACGAGTTGTGATGGTATTGGTTCAGAAACTCCAGAGGGAGTAAGAATATGCCCAACCTGCGATGGTAGGGGGCGTCTCACTAGAATAGAAAGAATAGGCCCTTTCCAACAACAAGTCACTCAAGATTGTGGTGCCTGTGGCGGAGAAGGAAAAATCATTCAAAATCCATGTAAATCATGTTCAGGTGAAGGTAGAGCAAAGCAATCGAAGAAAGTAAAATTCTCTGTTCCAGCAGGAATTGATAGTGGGACAAGATTGAGATTGAGCGGTCATGGCGAATCTCCGAGACATCAAAATGGAAGTCCTGGAAATTTATACATTGAAATTATGGTGGAAGAACATGAATGGTTCGAAAGAGATGGTTCAGACTTATTGATGGCGCTTCCTGTGACTTATATCGATTTACTACTAGGTGCTAATGTTGAGTTTCCCCACATCGATGGTTCCCCCTTGAAAGTCAACATAAAATCTGGCTCAAAACCAGGGGAAACAATTACTATTCTAAATCGTGGATTACCATTTCCAAGAGGGAAACGGGGCAGAGGTGCAGTTATGGTCCTGCTTAAACTATCAATGCCGGAGAAAGTTTCGCGTACTACAAAAAAGCGATTAGAAGATTTAAGAGAGGAATTGGGTAGTAAAAAATCGATTACTGAAAATATTATCGAAGAAGCCAGAAATAGACGGCGGTCATGACCAATCAATTGCTTTATTTGGAACTGCGGCTAGTGGTTCTCCATCCACCAGGCCAGAAAGATGGAAACCAATATTAGATGGCTGTCCCTCTACTGCCAATTTGAGGAAAGTTTTGCTATTCGGTCCTAAAGTATCCAAGAAAATTTCATCCCCGTTGAATAGATGCTGAGGCGACACTTGGACGATACTAACATTTGCTCCTTCAGGAGCATAAACCCTCATAGCTGCTAACTCCCAAGGCGATTCCGCCACCCTAATACCAATCAGTAAAGATGTGGCACCGTCCAAAATTTTCCAGGCACATATTTCAATTTGTTTTGTATTGTGCCTAAGCAATGGTGCCCCCCAATCTTCTACTACAGCTTGCCATGGGCTGTCACCCAATTGGTGTAATGCCGAGTCGATTACTTGCTCATTCAAGTCATCTTTTTCCAATAGATTCGTGAGTCTCTCTCGTAATCGCCTTAATCTTCGAAGTTCATGTTGTTCAATTTCTATATGGTATAATCCATCTCTCCACCGATTACGATTCCAAAATAAAACCAACATTGCAGGGGCAAGAAGAAATAATCCAGCAAATATGTAATAATTTGCAAATAAACTAGATTGATCAGTAAATGTATCTTGCTTTTCTTCGATAACTTCTCCATTATTGACTAATGTGAAATCATAATATGTCAAACTCCTCTCACCAATTTTTTCAACTCTGATGGCATGAATTCCAGTAGGAGCGTCAATCAACCCTCCCTTTGAAGTGTTAATTATTAACCCAGATTCTTGATTTAAAATTAAAATCTGATAACTTACTGGTTGCGAATAGTCATAATCAATATGTAATCGAGAACCGTTTACTGACGTCACTTCAAAGGAAAAAACATCAACGGATTCATCCGAGGCCATCGTCGCTGATACACTATTATTTGTCGATAATATAGGCCATTTTGTTAGATCATCCTCAATCGTCCAAAGTTTATCAGGAGCATCACCCATTGCCCCAGCGTCTCCTTCTGGATTCTCAATCACACCAATACTCCACTCCGCAAGGGAGTCAGAGGTAATACGAATCTCAATAGATTCAGTATCCACATTGGTTAAGACAGGGCTCGAACAGTTTTCCTCAACAGGTGAAAATGATTCATTGTGTGATAAAAGAAGAACTTGGAAATTTACTTGTCCAAACCTATCAGAACAATTCAAAATCAGGCCCATTCTACTAGCCGCCTGTATACGGATTGAATCTCCCTCTAAGTCTACAGATGAAATCCATCCTGTGAACCTTTCTGTTTCATTGGGGAATGATAGAGGTTGATGTTCACCCCATAAGCTTGATAATTCACCCCACGAACTCTCAAATTGCTCTGAAAATGTGAAAATATACAGTTCGTAGGTAGCTAAACTAGATTCAGGTAGTTGCTTAAGTCTAAGCCAAAGTTCTCCTTTATCTGGATATTCGAAAAGGAAATCACCATTTTCTCTTTCCTCTATATCATTTAGTAGGGTTTTATTTGTATCATTCCGAATCCAAAATTCCAATTCGACAGAATTGGGCATTAGTGGTGAGGGCATGTGGATGATATCTCCTAAATTGCCCTGGATTTGTATTGAATCTCTGTCTGCGTCATCCTCAAGGATACCAACTATCCAATGGGTATTTGAAAAAACGGGAGATTTACACGTGTCAATCGGACAAACCAGATTTGAATCAACTATTCTCTGTTCTACATTTATCCCTGGACTCGGGACATTATCTAGCCAATCCATCTCTTCTTTGAAAACCACATTTGAATCCTGATTTATTGACTCAGTCATTTTTATCGTTAGATGTTCTAATGTAGTTCCAGAATTTGCAGTTAACTGTAGGCTAACATTACCTTGTGCTAGGTATGAGAGTTGAATCTCATGTGTATCTGAAACCGTATAATTTCCATACTCGCTAAAAACTTTCAGTTGCAAACCAGAACAGGATAATTTTTGACAAGTTATTTCGATGTAAACTGGGAGAGTTTCTTGAAAATATTGCTCATTATCCATGAGATAAATGGTTTCTTGAGCATCCTGAGATGTGGCCGAGAACGAACCTCCTAAGGTGGCAATTAACACGACCATAACCACGGTTGATGTACGCCTCACGTTCCTACGGGACGGCTTCTCCCTTAGAATCCTTCAAGCGGACTGCTTCATTAGAGAGACTAATGAAAGAGGAGGCAGCAGAGCGGCCACTTGCCCGTGGCATCGCTGCAAGAAATCGTTTTGCACGCATTTTTTCTCTTGGCGATAGGGCATCACCGTCATCTTGGACACCCGGTTTGGTTTTATCTTCGGATGATCCTAATTTGCCTTTATCTGTCGCAGCATTTCAGTTTCAACGATATTCGAATACTATTCCAGCGACAATATCAATACAAGTTTTAGATGATTTATGTTTTCCTTTCGGCGAATTAGAATGCTGGAATTCAGTAGAGGGTCTAATCCTACCTTCTAGCTTAGATGAATCAGATAGTGGTGTAAGTCCTAAGGGGATTCAATTTTTGCCAGTTTCTTGGCAGGCCTTACATCATGATTCAAACCTACTAGATGAAAAATTGGAACCTTCAGTAATTGCCCTAATTGATGCCCCTCAACTTGCTGAGCGCCCAGGCCGACTAATTGAGGCTCTTGATACACTTAGACGTAGATTCCCTACCTCTTTAATCTGGACGCCAGGTATAGGAGGTCCTGATAATTGCGCATTGCTTAGTTGGATGGGTGTTGATTTATTCGACCTTTCAAGATCTCATGAAGCGGTTGGTCGTGGTATTTTACTGACTGAAGATGGGCCTAGAGAACCTGATACTATTTTGGGTGAAAAGACGGATTTACAAACTCAAATTGAAGCATGGAAGAGAGCTTTGGCAGCTACACGTTCAGCAATCAGAAATGGGACAATCAGACAACTTGCTGAGCGTCAAGCGCTAACTAGTCCAAGGTCGGTAGAAAGATTACGTAGGCATGACTCCATAATGACAGAATTGGCTGCAAAATCTGCAGGTTCAGCCTCTTTAGAATGCGTAGTCCCTCAAGGAAGAAATCTTCTTTGCTATTCTCATATTAGTCGAGATGACCCTCTCATCCAAGATTGGAGACGACGAGTTTCTACTACCCACACTCCTCCAAATCATCAAAGAAAAGTAATGCTTCTTCTGCCTTGTTCTGCTCAAAAACCGTATCGTTTGTCTAAGTCGCACCGTAGATTTCAACGAGCAATCCCAACGAGAGGCATTCATGAGGTAATGGTCACAGCTCCTTTGGGATTAGTTCCCAGAGAATTAGAAGACATTTGGCCTGCTGCACATTACGATATTCCTGTGACAGGGGATTGGGACGCTGATGAATTGAAGTATATTCGTGAAATGGTGGAATTGTACTCCCGGCGTAATGGTTTTTCGAGAATCATAAACCATTCTGGAATCAATTTAGAATTCGAAGGAATTCAGGTGACTGATACTCGAAAAAGTGAATCCGCAGGCTCTCATGATTCATTAGATAGGCTTAATCAAGCGGTAGAAAATGCCATCGATGATCTTGATATAAAGAACGTTAAAGAAAGCCTGCATCGACT
>MDSX01059791.1_pt1 | contig 18414 bp, 15 predicted proteins | sample 811141 | NCBI WGS metagenome assembly MDSX01 (sample SAMN05326642, study PRJNA326480) | marine metagenome | isolation source: seawater | place: Atlantic Ocean: South East | collected 2010 | reverse complement strand
GCGTTTTCCACAACGTTTCCGTCGACGTACCAGCGCACGTTTCCGTCCCACGTTGCAAACTCGGTATGCTCGACGATGTTCGCAGTAACACGAACGTGACTATGTTGTTGAACCCAACCGATCTCCAAATCGGGAACTCGGGCGGTTTGAAGTTGAAACGGGTACACGAAAGAATCGTCCAAACGATCCGTCAAGAGGACGTTGCCGGAGACCAAGGTATCAGGTGGAAACTCCGGTATGTGTAGATTGTCGTACATGAGTTCGGTCACGTTCGCGAACGACGCGTTGGAATCCAACTCCATCACATTAGCCACAAAGTTGTCAAAATCGACGGACACCGTATACTTCATGTGGCTTCCTGTAAACACGTTTCCAATAAACAAACTGTAGTATTGGTAGTCGACGTTCCCGAATTCCACCACACCGGGTTGAATCACGTTGGGGTCCACGACCAACCGTTGGTCCGAAGAGTAGGAACCTTGTAGTAACAAGTCGACGGACATGGTTAACGGTTCGGTGTAAACATCGGGTCCATTAAACTGAACCACGTTGCCGGAAAAGGTGGTGGTGTACGTCGTGGTACCCAGGTTGGCGACGGTTTCGAACGGATACGATAGATCGATGTCATAGTACACGTTGGCGATTGAACGCGTATAATATACGTCATCCACAGCGTTGTAGGTTGCATTTCGAATTTTCGAGTCAAGAACTGATTGGATGATCACCTCCGTAGTGACATAAGTCACGTAGTTTGTGTTTTTGTATTGACCGTCATTCGGAATGGCAATCAATGTGATGTAAAACGTGTCGGTGGTCAAAAGATTTTCGCTTAGCGTAATACTACCATTTTGACTTGATTGGTTGGAGTTTTTAACCATCTGATTGGTAGTGGTGATGGTAGAAGATAGATTGCCAATATCCACGTGATCATGGGAAGTCGTGATCAAATAATACAAATCGATTGCGTCCATAGCAGTTCCGATGTTTGACTCGTAGTAGTACACATTGGTTGAAAAGTCAACACCGGTCGTTGTTTCGGAGACAATCACGTTCATCAACTGGGGTTTGTTGAAATCCCCGTCCAACGTGGTGACGATGTTCGCATCGTCTATTTCGGTGATTCGCTCAAGTCGGTCTTCCGTATACACGCGCATTCGATAAGACGTGTTGTAAATGAGAGGACGAAACGCGTGTGAAAACGAGGTGTCGATATTCGCCGAATCGAACTGGATCGTGGTCGTCGAATCATTGCGCCGATTGGTCAATTCCACAACCAACACGTAGGGTAGATCAAACACGCGCGCGTTGTCGATGTTACTCAACTGAAGTTCGACCGTATCCACGTTGGATGCCGTGGTCACGTCCATCGTGATGAATGAGTTGATCACGTGAATGCTGTTCGATGTGACGTATTTCTGACCGAATAGTTCGATTTCACCACGAATGAATCCCAACGACGTGTCATTTGTTTGTATGTTCCCTTGAACGTTCACTTCCCACAAGGTTTGTACGCCTTGTATGCTGGTGTCGTACGAAAGATTAGCGGCGTCAGATGGGGAGTTGAACACCAGTTGTAGTTTGTTTTTGAGATAGTATTGATTGATGGATTCGGTGGTGAAAAAGTTCACTTTGTATGGATCTTCGGCTTTGAAATACACCACGTTGCCGTACTCAAATCCATACTCGGGAGTGTCCACGAAACGCAGCGTATCTACGGTATCCGTGATGTCTCGAAAATAAGACACATGGATGGTCATGTTCACATCGTACAATTGTGTAGTTTGTAACACGTCCGAACTTGTGGGAAGCATGTAAATACGATTCAGATCGCTTTTTCGAATAATGAAAACAATATTGTCCCGGACATTTGTCGATTGATTCGAATTCGATGTACTCTTGTTGTACGTAATGTACGAATTACCTATCTTGTCGATATTCGGTTCACTTGCGCTACGGAACGGTAACAATAAACCGTCCGTTTCAAGAAGACTTTTAAGTTCGGTTTGGGATACTTTCCTCAAATTGATGAAAAGATCGATTTGTTCGTCAAATACCGTCCACACGTAGGTGATTCGTTCGGATTCGAACGTGTTTGTTGTATTCGTTTGGATAGTCGAATATAGAGTACTGTAACGAACCGGTCCGTTGATTTCGGCTTTGAAGTTGACGGATCCACCACTATCCACAGTGGGTACTTTCACGAAATACGACATTTGTAAGGATACGAATATAACAGGGGCTTGTTGTTCCAAAGCGACTGTGTAAGTAAATTGTAATACAATTTCATTGGTCGTCGTATCAATATAAGATGCTCTGGATCCACCCCCAGAAAGAATGGACAATTTTTTATCCCCGTTATCTTCTTCTCGGATATTCACTATATTATGCAAGACCGGGTAATGTAAAAACACATCAATCAACGCATTGTTTGTGTCTACTAATCGAGTAGGATTCGGATCAGGACTGATATTGGTAGGGAGGGGGATACGTAGTTCAACGATTTTATCCGATCCAAGACCCGATATTTCCGGACGTTTCTTCAACGAACCTTCGAACGAAATATGCAAATACGCGGTGGTATCCAACAACTTGCCGTCAAAAGTAACGTAATCAATCGTGTCGAAGATCGCCACGTTTCCGTAGGTTGCATCCGACAATTTTTCTTTGATATCTTCATAAGATATGGTTTTCGATACGTTATACATGGGTAGACGCATACTCGCCAAGTCGGAGGTTTTGTCGTCGAGTTCTCTGATACGCGCGTTTAGTTCGTTCAACATCGTTTGAAGATTCGAATACGAATCGTTCACGTCCGTGACCAATTTGTTGACGTCCTTGTCGTCCAAAACCAGTTTGTTTCGAACATGCAGTTCGTTTGTCACCGTCAGATATTGGTACGATGCGTCGTACGTGTGCGCCCTTTCCGAATACGTTTGGTTTGCGTTGGTCGATGTTGATGTCGTGTCCGTGAGTTGCATGATCTGAGAAGACGATTGATCGAACACCAGTTGGCGATTGAATACGGGATTCACGTACAAAGAGCCCTCTGTGTATCGCGGTTGTGTCATCGACTTTGTATTTGGTAGCAAAGAGCGAGCCGTCGAGGCGTTTTGCTGTTTGCGAGCCAGCTGAGCCCTGGCGGGTTGAACGTCAATCTGAAACACCCCTCTTCGTTTCAATTCTTCTATACATGTTTTTTTGGAAGGATAATTATCGTCCGTGTATCCAAGCGTTCGCAAGTATTGGACGAGATCCGAAATATGACAGAGTTCCACCCTGGTGTATGTCATTCGTAGAGATACCAATTACAATCTCGGTATATTTTTATTTTTCAGTCTCGACCCCGCACATGCTACGTCTTAACCTCCAACGTACTACGGTGCAACTCTGATTCCGTGAGGGTGTCCGAACACACGTCCGCCAGCAGAACGGCATGCTCCAATCGAATATCGGGAAGGAAGCTATTGGAATAGATCGTTTTTTGCCCGGTGATGGGTTCGATCAACACACCGGTGTCATGCGTAGTCCAAAAGGAAGTTTCGATGGGGTTGATCGAGTCGTCTTCGGTTGCGCATCGTACGCTCTCGGGAAACAAATGAACGCTTCGTTTCGGAAGCACACACAACAATTGTTCGAGTGGCGTGAATACGTGTTGCGCCATGGGTGTTTCGAACCACGACGTATCGGCGCGGACGTTGTTGTCGTTGAGATACAAACACACATCCTCCAGTCGAGGCCCCGCGATATACGGGTAGTAAAAATCCCACGACAAGATTGTGCCATCGAGGTAGTAGTCCCAACACCAACGAACGGCGGCGAGAAAGTACTGGGACGCGTCTCGAACAAACGATTCGTCCGCGTTTCCAAAAATATGTTCGTAGTATTCGGACCGTTCCACGATAGAACGCAACGATTGAGCGCCGTACTGTTCGTGCAATGGGTGTTTTGGGTCACTGAAAAATCCGTGTTGGTAGATGTCTTCGGAGGGTTTGTGCGAACGATGTTGACGCTGATGTTGTTGGGCGCGCAAGGTACCCTTTTCCGTATTGACTAGGGACGACAGAAACTGGTGGAGATGATCCCAACAAATCGTGTCGTCGCACGCACGAACGAGCGGGTGCGGAAACGAAACAAACTGTGAGTGAATCATCTCCCACCCACCGTTTCGTATCTTCAAAAATTCAATACTTGGGACAAAATCGTTTCCCCCGAACATTAACACCAACACGAAATCCCGACGACGATCAGGAGACACGCGCAACAGATCCAGACACGTGGTCACGGACATGTATTGCATGTCGTTGGTTTCTGTCGATTCGCGACACAACACGATGGATCGGTAATGTTCGCTCGCCATGGACAGGACAATGAGATCCGCATCCATACCGTATATGACGTAGGTGTTGGTGTCGTTCGGTACGCATGCGCGCAAACGATCGAATATCTTTTGTTCGCCTTCTCCCGGTGAACGGTAGTCGCTGAAGATGACCGATTCGCATCCGAACGATTGAAAGTAGATACAGGAACGAATGCGCTCCGCCAACTTTTCCATGAACGCGGTTCCCGGTGTGATTGCGTTGGAGTCAAATCCTTTTCCATCCACAACGGATGAATGCGCGTGTCCCAACCGACGTTCGCGTTGTTTCATCATCTTGGCTTTGGGGACGGGTCCATCCGTGGCGATAAACACATGTTTCGGACCCACTTTTTGAATCATGGTCTGTAACGCAACCATGGTGTTTACGATCACTGCTTCATCGTTGATGTGTTCGCATACGGTTTCGAATTCCATCAACGCGGAATCGTCCACACCCACATTTCGTGACGCATTGTGTATCAAACAATTTAAATCGATATATAACGTGTCAACGTGCGCCCGCCCCGGCGGGATCGTGTGCGTCAACAAATTGGGATGTTGGGAAGTGAGTTTCTTGAACAAACTGGGAATTCCCATATCAACGTATGGTAACCATTCGACATTTCTTTTTAAACGAGTTCTCGTATTCTCAAATAGCCTCTAATTTACGTTTTTTCACTTGCTCCTCGTGTAATCGGGTGTTGAGCTCCAACGTCTTGTGTGCGACGCATTCGGACATGCTCGGGCATTGATGTACTTCCGGCAAAATGCACCGAGTACACACGGATTGCGAACACCATTTGCACGCCAACTCCATGTGATTTTTTTTGCGACAGCACGCGCACCGACCCATGTTTGTTATATATTCACCGATTACAATTTTTAAGTGTTTAAAAGTACTGGAGTGTGTGCACGTGTAGATCGTTCTTTTTTCCTATACGGTGCGCTCGTCCAATGAGTTGCATCGTGAGGTCGGGTGCGAACGTTTGATACATGATCATATGCGAAATGTCGACCAAGTTCAAACCGTTTCCATGCAGTTGCGCGTTGACAATCATCACACCCGCCTTGGTATCGTGAAACCATTGTAAAGTGGATTGCATGTTATTTCCTCGAAGGGTTCGGAACTGAATCATACTCTTGTACAAGGTCGATTGAACGGACAACATGCTTTCCTCGTACATGGCAAACACGACAATGTGATAATCGCTCGAATCGTGATGAATGTTGACGATCAGTTTCAGCAACATGTCGTTTTTATCGGGTAGCATGTTACATACTTTGTTATTCACATGGTCCGATACAGGGAGCTTGAATATGTTTTCGTACACGATGGGAGTGCGACAAAGAGGGCATTGATTCACCTCATAGTCCACCACCTTTTTCACACAGCTCGAACAATACAAATTCAAACAACATGAGAATAGGCACGCCGTGTCTGGTGTTACCGTTTCCATGCATATCGGACACACATGTCGCACCTCGTCGTTCACAATGTCGTTTACACGATCACGAATGGTGCGTATCTGTTCGGAGACGTGTTGCACGCATCGATCGTTCTTTTCAATCTTGGCGTCCAACTCCTTGTCGTTCGTTGACGACACCGACGATCGAACTTGCGTGAGATAGTCTTGTTTCAGCCGGTGTTTGAGGAGCCGTTCGTGCAACTGGGTCAAAAGACCCGAGATGATATTGCGATTGGGATCGGACGACGAACACCCCAGCGACTCCATGGCACCGAGCATGTCGTTGCCGTGCATGTGCGACAAGACGTTGTCCGAAACCACGTCGTTCATCACGTGTAAATAGTACGGACGTTTGCAGTCATGCGTGTGGTGCACGACAGGGGGAAGATTCAACCGGTCGCTCAAATAGGCGTCGTTGAATTTGACCACGATGGTTTCCATGAACGAACAATCTTTCAAGTTGCGAAATGTGTTTCGAATATATCCTTGGTTCACAATACCGCGTGTGGTGATGCGCACCAAACCTTCATCCGTACACTTCCAATAATATCCTTGGTAAAAGAGGAGGTTGTGAATCGAAGACGTGTTGAACCACACAAAATTCGCGCGTGGTTTGACGCATGCGGGGATCGGAATGGAATCCGCTTCGTCGAAAATGACGCGACTCCACACCCAATCGCAGTGTTTCATAAGCACGTTGTAGTATTTGGCACCGCACAACACAACAACCGATTCGCCCAACTTCGGATCGTGGACGTTGTTTTTGGTGACGCACGTGTACGAAAGACGGGTTTGTTTCATATAAGGCAACCACACGGTGCGAAGCAGATGCGAGGGGACCACAATCAAATTGGACGCCTTCACGTTGCGATCCGAACGATTTTCCATGACGAACATGTCTCCGTGACACTCTTTGACAATGTCTTTCGAGCAAAGCATCGGTTGTTTCGCAATGAGACCCAAGATACACAACGACTTACCGCTCCCCACCTTGTTGGCCAATACTCCAATCTCCGACACGACATACTCCGTCTTGTTTTCCGAATTTTGTTTGTTTTCCAACAAACTCATGGCGTAAATACTTTGAAGTTGGTGCTTCATCAGTCCGATCATTGGTAGGTTGGTCTTGATATCTTCTGGATAATCGTACACCGATTGTTCGTGCAACGTACCTTCACGAATCACACGAAGAACGGCGTTTACGTCTCGACCCATGACTTTATGAGAATTGCTCTGATTCGTTTTAAATCTTATCCGATTCGTTTCAACTGATACAATAATTGAACGGGTACCGGTTTCGGTTCGCTCGCAAACCCTCGACAACCTGTGTGTGCGCACGTGCAGTAACATCGTTGCACCATGGTCCGTGTGGGTTCGTGTACGACCATGTAGATGTGATTGCTATTGTGGTCGCGGTTCACGTTCGTACAAAAATGCTCTGTGGTGTTGATGATCCAACACCGATCCATCGGTTGTTTTCGAATGCGAGTGACGGAAAGACACGCGTACGTCGGGTGAATGCGTCCGAAATCGAAAAAAAACCCCATGGAACGGTGCAAGTCCGGGTCCGATATACGCGTAGTTGTTGTCGGGGATGAAGACGGTAACGTTAAGCTTTGACCGAATATAAGAATGGAGTGAGCGCGCACGTCGGAAACCGTCAACGCCTTGGTTTCGTCTCCGCGGCGAACAGGACGATAGATGCGAGACGATTTGCGATTCTTGCTCGATCCGAGCATACGCAAACCGGACCGGTATACGGACTCGTCGAAGGAGTTGTCAAACCGTTTGCGAGCCTCTTGGAGTGCGTGATCCACCGAACGGACGATAACGTTCTTGAACACGAAATGGACGCCGATGTCGTCGTTGGAGGAGGCTTCGTCGGCGTGACGTACCGATATTTCGCATTCGGGAGAATCAAGCCATGTTTCCTTGAGATGATTCCATTGTCCGGGCGACACGCGATCCAAGTCCACAAACAAATAACACGGATAACGCACACGCTCCATCAAAAACATGGGTTCATGTGCTTCAACGTACAATTCAAAGAAACGGTCCATGTCTCGATACGGAATAGCATATTTTCCTCCGACGAGAGACAAATGGGTGCTTTCTTTGGCATCCGTAGCCTGATGTTGTCGGAGAAAGTCGTCCATGTCGTATTCGACTTCATTCTCTCACCGACTTAAAGTGAAAATCGAAGTCGGAACAAGGCGGTGACGGTTTTGCGAACAATCTTCCACCACGTCAAATCGCGGATGGTGTCGTGTTTTCGAATCGCTAGGATTTTGGGAACCACGCGCTCACTCACATCCATTGGATGCTCTCCGTACGTATCAAAGACAAACTGTATTTCGGGACTCGTGTCGTCGCAACAGAGCAACAAACGAGTGAACATCATGCCCGGAGACAGGAGGCATATTCGCACGTCGTCACACGAGTATTCGGCACGCAAGGTGTGTGTGAATTGTGTGATGGCCGACTTGGTCGCACCGTACACGGCGTATCCTCGTGTTTCGTTGTTTTCGGAACCCGCGCCTTCCACGTTGACGACGATTCCTTGTTTGTGTTCCATCATGTGCGGTATGATAACGTGACAACAATTCATCGTTCCCAACAAATTGGTTTCCACCACGGTGCGAATGTCCTCGGGGTCAAACTCGAGGTACGGTTTCCGAGCGTAGGCGTTCGACGCCGCGTTGTTGATCCATACATCCACCGATCCGTAGATGCGGATGGCGAGTTCGGTCATGCGCACGCAATCCTCGTAGTCGGACACGTCCGCGATCATGGCGCTCATGTTTTGTTTGTATTTGGGTTTGAGTTCCAACGATGCGATGCGCACATTCTCTTTGTTTCGCGAACAAATCAACACACGGTGCCCTCGTTCCAAAAAAGACTCAGCCAAGGCTCTTCCAAATCCTTGAGTCGACCCAGTGATGACCACCGTTTTTGCATTCATGGTTATCATTATGTCACACACAATAGTTTTCTCACTTTAAGAATACGTAAACATGGTTATGAAAAGCGAGCGATGAGTCCGTTTGTCATCACCATCGGAGGAAACATCGGATGCGGCAAGAGCACCGTGATCCAAGAACTTCAAAAGGAGTACGGCGACATGTGCGCGGTACACCCGGAACCGATCCACGAATGGGGTTCGTGGCTCGATTTGTTCTATACGGATCCTCCGAAATACGCATTCGGATTTCAAATGAAAATTTTGCACTCATTTTTGAAGTGCGTGGGGTCTCGTGATTCGACTTCGACACAACCATTCATTACCGAGCGATCTCCCGTGGATTCGCTGGAAGTGTTTGCGAAGACGTTGTACGAGGACAACATTATGAATCATTTGGAATACAATTTGTACAAAGAGTACGTGGATAGCATCGCGTGGACGCCATCAGTGTACGTGTACTTGCAAACAGATCCGGAAGTGTGTGTGGAACGGATCAAGAAACGGGCGCGTGGATGCGAGTCGGGTATTGACGAAAAGTACGTACACAAACTGCATGCGTACTACGAGACTCTTCCACAAAAATCACATCCGTTTCATTTGCACATCGTGGATGCCAACCAGATCAAGGAAACTGTCCTCGAACACGTTCGACGCATCGTAAATGCAACGCTTCAACCACCCGCAACAAAGGTGTGATTACCGTCGAGACCGTAAAACAAAGGGACGGTGGTCGCGATGATGATGTAAATCAAAATAGAAACAACGATTTGGGTATTCATATGGGTATGTTTTTCAATTACATCGTTCGATTTTTTAATACGTTGTATTACATGTATATACACACAAGGATGACATCGTCATTTCACGACATGTTGTATTCCACCCACGGTTTTCAAACCAAATGCTGGGGACCACCCATGTGGTTCGTGTTGCACCTCATTTCGTTGAATTATCAGCCGTCGTTACGTTCGGGATACATGCGTTTTTTCAAATCGTTGGAGCACGTGCTCCCGTGTAAGGCGTGTCGGATCAACTACGCCAAAACCGTGCGCGCGCATCCCACCTTGCAAATGACGAAAGACACGTTTGAGAGTCGTGAGTCGCTCGCGTTGTGGTTATTCAAGTTACACAACTACGTCACGCGTTGCAATACAAACAAGACACCGTTTTACAAGGATACGCGCGGGGATTTCGAAAAAATGGTTCGAAGCTATTCGAAATTCCGAGCCACGTGTCGGTTACCCACCAAAACCGACCATGGAGGGTGCAATCGCCCTGTCAAAGGAGGAATACGCATCAAAACCAAGTTGAAGTTCGTGCCTTGTAAACGGTAATGATTTAAAGGACAACTATGTGATTGGATCATATAACATGTGGATACGAATGGTAATCCAGTGGTTGGGGACATGGATACGAGGTCCACTGCATATGTTCATGGCCGTTCGTCAAGACGCGAGAATCACCAACGCGCGCGACGTGTGCATCGTAAAAGAGGTTCGCGACAAACCGTTGTTGATGTTCGACTTGAATGGCACATTAGTGCATCGATATTCGAACGGAAAAATGAAGCACATCGTCCCTCGGCCCGGGATTGCCGATCTTTCTCGACTACAAGATCGATTCCAGTTGGGAATCTACAGTTGTGCGACGAAAAACAACGTGTACCCGATGGTGCGTCAAATCGAAGAAGCGGTGGGGGAAAAGTTATTTTGTATGGTGTTACATCGGGGTCATTGCAAAGACGCGTCGGAGGACGTTTGTCACAATATAGGGAAATGGTACGCAAAGCAGAAACCCTTGTACGATCAATTCGGTCGCCGTGACGTCCTGTTGATCGACGACGAACGGTACAAGTGTCTTCCAAAAGAGCGCGATCGACTGATATGGGTCCCTACATGGAATACAAGTCGAGAAGACGACCAAACATTACCAACGTTAGTGAACGCGTTGCTCCGCTACGTGCACGACGACGAAGATATTCGCCGCGCGGTGCCTCGAATCAATCGCTCGGTTCGCAAGTATAAGCGAGAACATCTGAATCTCGAGAGTAAGTAAGGATTAGTTTTCTACAGTTTCTTCACGGTTCCCGTGTTCCATTGCACACGAACCTTTTCGGTACCCTTTTGTTTTTTGGACGCGAGTTTCGCCACCGCGGGTTTCCCGTGTTTTCGAATCGCTTCCTGAATTGTGATAGGTGTTTTCGAACTGACACGTTTGGAAGGACGACACGCATGTTTTCGACGTCGATCCGACACGCCGCACGGAATGCGGGTGCCGTTGTCGAGAAATGGTTGGACGGCGATCCACTTTTCGCGCAACCAACGTGTGGTCCCCTTGCCGCTCATGGGTTTGGTGCCCTCGTACGTGCCACCCATGGATTTGTAAGTTTTGACGATAAACATGGATTTATAGGCGCTCGTCTTGGTTCCGTACACATGATCCGCCATCTTTTTCGATTTGGCGTATATTCGAGGATGTGAAGGGGTTGGCATGCTTGTGTATATGTATAGTTACACAGAAGATATCCGCGGAAATAGGATGATAATCGAGCAACTCATGTGAGCTCGGTGTGGCATTGATACGATTCGCGACCGATGTCCCGCCTGTTCACAAACAACGTGTCAAAATAGTAAGTAGTGGTCAATTTTCCAATCGTATAAATAGGTAGTTTCGCATTCACAAACTCTCGTTATTGAATCATATTGTGGACTCGTTTGAATTGTGTCCAGTTGATTTGAAAATCCATCCATGGATCGGGCCCGTATTGTGTCGGGCGATTTGTAGGTGTAGTCGGAAAACAGGACGGTTTGAAAACGGACATCGATATTGTTTCTTCAAGCTGCCATCGGTGCGCGAATGGACGGATTGCATACGTAGTTTTCCACGACAAAGTCTTCGTACACGAGCTCGTCGATGTTGGTGGTGGATTTGGTGATACGAAGGGTCGGTAAGTTATGAATATTGTTTTGAAGTTGTGTCATGCATTGGTCCACGTGGTTGGAATACACGTGTGTGTCTCCCAAGTGAATCACCAGCTTGTCGCACGCCAAACCGCATACGTGCGCGATCATGCGTGTGAGCACGGCGTAGCTCGCGATGTTGAATGGAAGTCCCAAAAAGACGTCGGCGGATCGTTGTGTGAGCGCACAACACAGACCGACGTCGCTCACGTAAAATTGACACAAGCAGTGGCAAGGCGGTAATACCATCTTATCCAAATCGCTCACGTTCCAGGCGGACAAGATCATTCGGCGATTGTGATGATCACCGCGTTGCAATGTGGTAACAATCTGTCGAATTTGATCGATCCCCTCCTGTTTGGAATTCGGTTGGTTCCGTTGTGACACCGGTTGATAGACGTCTCCCCAGTTGCGCCATTGATACCCGTATATGGGACCCAACTCCCCTTCGCGATACGAGTCGAGTCCGCGCGAATTGAGAAAGTCACGATTGCTGTTGCCGTCCCAAATCTTGATGTTGTGTTCGTGCAAACTGTCTGTCGTGGTGGACCCTTTGAGAAACCAAAGCAACTCGTGAAGCACGGCTTTGAAATACACCTTTTTGGACGTCAACAAAGGAAGCGCGTTGTGTTGTAACGAAAATTGAATGCTTTTACCAAACACGGATCGGGTTCCCACATTTGTGCGATCGTTGCGAACCAACCCATTATCCAATGTGTAACGCATCAAGTTCAAATACATCGTCTCTTCTGAAACCATGCGATAAATCCGCACTTTGGGATGAAAATTGTCGTTCCACAAGAAAATGTTGTCGTCGTCGGGAAACAACAACGCCCCTCGGTACGCAACCGTATCTTCCCAACATAGGTCGGTACGTCCGATCATGATCACGTACACACATCGAACCTCTCGCAACAACGTCGCGTCCGTCGACCATTGCACATGTGTGCGCAAATCCTTATAATAACTATAGATAGTGTTATTGAAAATGTCGTCCAATACGGTATCAGTATTAGGGTGAATGTGTTCGCTGAGAATCACGCCAAACGCGGGTTCGTCCATTGTTATCCAAAAAAAGACAATAAATCTTTAATGTATATGATAACAACAAACAATGAAAAACGACTATCGCGATTTGATTTTGGGAGAAAACAAAAACTTGACCGGGGTTATATTTTTGATCGGCACGTTAATGAGTTTTTTCTATAATACGCGCAAAGCGAACATTGACGACGCACACACCATCTATCTACTCGCCACCATTATTCTTGTGGCCATGGTCCTCAGTCGGATTTGAAGTGAGTCAACTTACGCGCGCTCGGGTCCGTTTCATCCGTCCAACGCGGACGCCATACGTGATCGATCGAACGCAAATTCAAATGACCGTATGCCGATTCGTACAATGTTCGGTAGTACGTCTCTTCGGGAGTGATGGGTGTGTTCGGACACCATCGTTCCGATTCGGGTGAATCCGAATGCGCGTGACGAGCACACCGTGTACGGACATGATCCACCCAATCGTATCCTATCGCGTCGCTCATACCGTTCTTTTGACGATACACGATGTGATCCGGCAAATGGTCTTGAAACGCCTCGCGCAAAATCAATTTTTCCACACCGCGGTTGGCGGTTGTACCAGGAAACTTTAACGACGGGTCGATGGAAAGGACATAATCCACGAACGATTTGTCGAAAAACGGAACGCGCAGTTCCAATCCGTGCGCAGCCGTGCATCGATCGGCGCGTAACACGTCGTGGGTATGAACGTCGCGACACAAGCGAACCGTTTCTTCTTGAAACGCCGTTTCGTCGGGTGCGTTATGGAAATACAGATACCCGCCAAACAGTTCGTCCGCGCCTTCACCAGACAAGATGACCTTGTGATTCGTCTTTTTCGAAATGAATTCAGACAACAAGTACATGGGTACGGACGCGCGGACGGTCGTGCAATCGTAGGATTCGATCGCTTTGACGACCGTTTCGACATGATCGAACAGTTGTGTCGGTAAAAAACGAACAACATGGTGGTTGGATCCGATATGATCGGCCACCTGTTGCGCGGCAATCAGATCCGGACTGTCCTTGTCGGACGTACCTATGGAGTAGGTGTCGATCTTCCTCGGATGAAAAATCTTGGCTGCCACCGAGGCGATGATGGACGAGTCCAACCCGCCAGACAATAAAAATCCAATACTACGATCCGTGTTTTGAATGCGCTTGAATATCGACTCGTACAACAAAATACGTAGCTTGTTCGTCACCATCGCACGATCCGTCTCCAAGGTTTGTATTGGTGATGTCAACGGAAGTGGTTGGTAAGAGACCAACGTGTTATTGCACCAATAATGCCCTGGTGGGAAGTGTGTCACTTCATGAGCTTGGTCGAACGCTTTCGCTTCAGACGCAAACCCAATCACATCTTGGTGTTGGTTCCGGGCCACATACAATGGTCGGACACCCATCGGATCTCTAGCAACGATGACGTGATTGTCGGATACAAACACAAAAGCAAAATCACCATCGAGTTCGCGGAAACATTGGTTGAGATTCGTCATCTTGTTTTGCAACAACATATGATGAACCACTTCACAATCCGACTTTCCGTCCGTGAGGATGTCATGCACTTGTTTCAACATCCGATGGTTGTAAATCTCGCCATTACACATCGACCACGTGTTTTGTATGCAAAACGGCTGTCGACCCTTTTCCGAACCGTCGTTGATGGCCAATCGATCAAAGATCATGGTGTGGCCCCGAACATGAACCTCGTTATGGTCGTCGGGCCCGCGATGCGTCAATTTTCTCAATCCAGACAATGTGTTGTTCAGCAACAAAGTAATTCCACACATTCGTTCAAAGTTAATTACATTTGATTCATTTTTTTAAATGATTGCGACGCATCAAAACAATGCATATAGGGTTTCAATTTGGATTCATTCAACGGTAGGGTTCCGTGTTGAAAGACGTTACCAAATGTTTGGCAATAAGGACATTGATCGACCAAACCATGGACGGGTGGATGGGTGTGTCTTTCGGGAGATTCTGTTTGCATTGGAGGCGTCATGATGATGCGTACGATTTCAAATTATGAACACAATCATCTTTAAGTGCAAAAAATAATTTGATTTATATAATATACAAACACATTACTCTCCTCAAATTTCATGAAGATTACTCCCGTTCAGAAAGAAATCATGCTCGACTCACTCATGTACTCCACGTTGTTCTACATCCTTGCTAGCCCCAAGATGTACTCCATGACCGCAGGCGTGCTCCCGAAGATGGCCAAGGACCGCGTGTTCTTGCACGCATTGGTATTTTTGTTGGTATACGTGTTGATTCAGAAGATGACGAAGCGTTTCTAGGACGCCGAAGCGTTTCTAAACGCCCAATAATTTTCGCACATGAATGATAGCATTTGTTTGACAGGCTGGATGCGATTCACGTTCGACGACAAGAATCCTACGAAAGTGTTGGAATTGTCAAAAAAATTCGAAGCCATACAAGACCCCAATATAGCGATCAATACGTTGGTCAAAGCGTGCAAAGAGTATCGCATCATCCCTCACGAGGTTGGTCGCACCTTTCAAGACGTGTTGTCGCTTCCGTGCGCTTTGTGTTCGCAACATCGCGCACACAAATGCAAACTACGAGAACTACCGTGTAAACACGTCTTCCATGATCGATGTATTCGAAACTGGTTGATTGAAAACCATATGCGGTGTTATATATGCAAATCCGTATCGTTAAATATGAATTAAAGAATTTAGGGAATAAATAACAAAATCGGTATTTCGTATGATTTCGCACAATACGATTACGGATGTTTTGACGAAAAAAGGACTGTATCGAATGAAGCGTGATGTATTGAACGACATTGCGTTGCGATTGGGTGTGTTTGATTTCGCCACCTTCAACACCAAGAAAGAGTTGGTGAATCGCATCAAATTGGTACGTGAGCGAGCGTCCGCAAGATGTTACAACAAGACGGACCCGTGTACGTTAGAAGACATCGATTCCATTCAACTAACCCATTTGATTGAATGGAATCAATACGGAAAACATTTCGGATGCAAGATATGCTCTTTGAAATCCATGTTCGACGCCAACCAAACCATATTACCGTGGAGTATCGATTTTGCAAGCGGTGTTGACAAATGCGCCAATGTGGACGATTACAATATGCGTTTCGACATGCGAAATGTGCAAGGGCTCGAGGAGGTGGTCCGAGAGCATCCATGCGGAAACATGTGCGGTAGCGACAAGGGATCACCACCCGACCATCACACACCGCATTTTTTTCTCTTCGAAATGGATGCCTTACTGAACGGATGTGACTACTCGTACGGACACACGATCAACTATTTAGTACGAAACCAGAACGTTCACTTCATATACGTGTACGTATGCGAAGCCATGTATCGCATGTATGTGACTCTGTACGAACAGGGTCACGTGTACGGGGATATTTTTCACCAGTTTGTATACATTCACTATTCGATGCAAGGTTGTCACGTAGAAGATCATGTAGAGCATCTACGATTCCTGGTGGACGTGTTCAAAGGATTCCGGGACATTATCGGAGATGCAAACGCGAGCGCCATTTTGAGCGTGATGTTTTTGGACATGCAACACACACTTTAAAAGAGAGGGTGGAGTGTGGACATGTATTTAAAACTTGTTCTAATAGTAGAGTGTATAGATGTCGGTTGCGAGTCGTCTTATTTCGTTTCTTAAGTCCAAGCAGACGGATCGGAATGCCACACATACCGGGATGTGTCGTCCCTTGACGGGTGCGTGGCTCATCGAAACAGAGGAGGACGAAACCGCTTTTTGGGATTTGTACACTGAGTTATACACTACCTTTGAACGCAACGGACACTTTATGCAACTCGGAATTACCGAAGTGCATCGCGAGTATGGTCCCGTATTGGTGGATCTCGACATGAAGACGCCGTTGGCCTGGGGAGTGAAGCGCAAGTATACCATGATGGACGTGCAATGCATCACAAACAAGTACATGGACGTTATTCGAGAGTACGTGGACGTGGAACCGGTGGCGCACATATTTGAAAAGAAGAACCCGCGACTCGTTCATGGTAAAAATGGCAAAGAGGATGTCGTCAAGGACGGTGTACACATCATGTTTATGAACGCCGTGGTGAATAAGCGCATTCACAAGGAGATTCACGAACGTGTGATGGATTGGTTGACGTGCAATTCCCATCGATTCGAGCACATCGTGGAAAACCCGGGCAAAGATTTGGTGGATACGGCGATCGTGTGCGGAAACTGGTTGGTGCGAGGTTGTTCGAAGGACACGGACACGTCTCCCTATCGATGCACGTGGAGAATGGACGTGAATGCGTGCGAATCCATGACCGACACGGTGTTCGACCCGCGAGCGTTTTCCATCCGAGGGTTTGACGAATCGGATTGCAAATGGACCGATCAGGGACGTCGGCGTTTGGAAACAACCGAAACCCCTGTGATGGAGGCGACCCATCAGCCTGAAACGACACCGTACATGACGAGCGACCAGGTGGATTTGTTGTTGTCGTTGTTGAGCAAGGATCGATGCGACGACGAACCGTCGTGGGTCCGTGTCGGGTGGTGTCTCCACAACATCGATCGAGAATACCTTCCGAATTGGATCCATTGGAGTCGCAAGAGCGACAAGTTCGAAGAAGGTGTGTGTGAAAAAAAATGGGCGAACTTCAAACCGGAAGGATTTACGATGCGCAGTCTGTGTTATTGGGCGAAGCAAGATAATCCCGAGTTGTTTGAGAAACATATCGGGGATATCGTGAAGCATCGATTGGAGTACAGCATAAACTGCGGCGCGCACTACGACATCGCCCAAGTGTTGTACGCCAAATACGAGCATTGTTTTTGCTGCGCGAATCTGAAACGGTCGGAGGAGTGGTTTCAATTTCGGGACCATCGGTGGCACGAGATTCCCGGCGGATACGTGCTCATGAACCTGATGTCGCAAGAGTTGGCCCCCGCCTTCCACGCCATGTGCAAAGAGTACAAGAAGGCGATGTTGTCCGTGGACTCCAAAGTCGTCAAGGAGAACAAGGATCGCATGGACAAATGCTTGCGATTGGCGTATCAGGTCAAGGACAATGGGTTCAAGGTGGGCGTGTTGAAAGAGTGTTCGCGAATGTTTTTCGATCACCAATTCGAGAGAAAGCGCGACGCGAACTGCGACCTCATCGGGTTCGAGAACGGAGTGTTTGACATCAAAACCATGAAGTTCCGAGACGGACAGCCGGACGACTATCTCACCAAGAGCACGGAAATCAACTACGTGGAGTATCATCCCGACGACCCCCGAGTGCGAGAGATTTACAACTTTTTGCGAAAGATCCAACCCGACCCGGACATGTTGGAATACCTGCTCACCATCATGGCGAGCTTCCTGGGCGGATCCACGGAAGAACAAACCTTTCAAATATGGACCGGATCGGGGTCCAACGGTAAGAGTTGTTGCTTGGAGCTCTTCGAAAGAACGTTCGGCGAACAGTACACGGGCAAATTTCCGGTCACGTTGCTCACACGGGAACGTGCCAGTTCCGGATCGGCGACACCGGAGCTCCACGACGTGATGCGAAAACGGTTCGCGAGCATGCAGGAGCCCAACGACAACGACGTCATCTACACAGG
>MDSX01009420.1_pt1 | contig 18438 bp, 16 predicted proteins | sample 811141 | NCBI WGS metagenome assembly MDSX01 (sample SAMN05326642, study PRJNA326480) | marine metagenome | isolation source: seawater | place: Atlantic Ocean: South East | collected 2010 | reverse complement strand
AGGATAGGAGGATAACATGGCTTCAATAATCGGAGTGGAAACCCTCCAACACACTAACGGTACTACAGCGGCTACAATTGATAGCACTGGGCGTATTCTCACACCAGCAAGACCAGCGTTTCATGCTAGAATAACTGCAAGTAGTACTGAAGGTAAAACAGGCACGCTTGTTTTTAATGCAGAAGACTTTGACATTGGCGGTAACTACGATACATCAAATGGACGCTTCACTGCACCAACAGCAGGGGTTTACTATTTTTGTTATGATGCCTTAGTTTCAGGAAGTTCTGGTGGTGGTCAGTTGCCTGACAGCATTGCTTCATACTTTCAGTTTATAAAAAATGGTTCTGAAGGTAATTGGAGTAAACGCAGTTACGCATTTGTATCTGGGGCGACACAATACAACACCATGCACAGAGTAGAGTGTATTCAACTTGCTGCCAATGATTATGTGCAAGTGAAGATTGGTTCACAATATGCATATGTTGATGCGTCTGGAAACTATGACCCAACATTTCAAGGCTTTTTATTAGGATAGGAGATACAAATGACAAGTATATTAAAAGTAGACTCCATCCAAACTTCGGCTGGGAAACCAATAGTTAATGCTACTGGCTCTATATTGCAAGTTGTAAATTATCAATTTGGTTCTGTTCTTAATTTAGGGGATTCTCGGTTTCCATATGACGACACTATCCCGCAAATTAGTGAGGGTGGAGAAGTGATGACATTAGCAATCACCCCTACTGCTGCGACAAGTAAATTAATAATTGATGTATTAGTAAACACATCTCCAACACTGTCTAGCGAAAAAATGGTGGTCGCACTGTTTCAAGACACAACTGCTAACGCTATAGCTTGTGTGTCAGATGAATTTTATGATTCGGGATATATGGTTGCTATACCTTTAAAATACTATGCTAGCGCATCATCAACATCTGCAAGAACTTATAAAGTTCGATTAGGTAGAACAGATAGTCATTCAAACCCTGTGACGGTAAATGGTTATAACGGAGCCAGAAAGTTTGGTGGTGTCTTAGCAACTAGCATAACAATTACAGAAATAGCAGGATAGGAGACAGATATGGCATTAACAAAATTAAACAATCAGTCTCTTGCCGCAGTGACATCTGCTGGTATTCCTATTCGTAGTGGTAGTGTGCTGCAGGTTGTTCAAGGCACTACGCAGACGCAAGTTACTATGACAAACACATATGCAGACATGGGATTGTCTGTCAACATTACACCGAAAACATCAAACAGTGATATTTTTATACTAGTAAATAGTCAGATTTATATTGCAGCTAATGGATATGGAACAAGATTGTTAAGGGATTCAACTGTTATTTTTACAGCCGCTGGTAGTGATTCAAACGGTCCTTTTGAAGGGTATGGTTCTTCCATGCACCACAGAACAGGATATAATTTTCTTGACATAGGAAGGTCAGCTGGCACAAGTCAAATTACATATAAACTTCAAGGCAGAAGGTATCATAGTAGTTCTAATATTCAATATAACTACAATGATGTAACTGATGCAACTTCAGTCATACAAGCAATAGAGATTGCAGGGTAATGAAAATGTCACAGGAAGTCACACCAGAACTCCGTGTTGCATTAGAACTTGAAGCACACGAAAAAGAATGTGCAGTACGTTATGCGTCTGTAGAAGATAAACTATCAGGTCTTGATAAACGTTTATGGCGTTTAGAAGCAATGATAATGGGGTCAACGCTTATTGTCGTTGGCTTAGCATCCTCTCTCTTAATGAAAATGTGAGGTTAAAATGATCGCGGAAACAATGGCAGGTATTGCTCTAGTTAAAGGCGCGGTTGATGGAATTAAAAGTATGATAGGTACTTGCAATGACATTAACGATATAGCTGGGCATATAGATAAATTGTTTGAGGGCGAGAAACAAGTACAACAAAGAAGAAATAGTAAAGCAGGTGTAGACAACTTCGGGGGTATTGGAGGTGTAGCATCTGAAGTCATAGACGCAAGGCTTGCTAAAGAAAAAATGCAAGAGGTAGCTGCTATGGTTGACATGAGGTTTGGCCCAGGAACATGGAAGTCTATTGTTGATGAACGGGCTAGACGTATGAAAGAACAACGAGAGTTAGAAGCAAAGGTACGCCAAGCTAAACTACACAAGGCTAGACAAACAGAAGAATTGTTTGAAAATATATTAATAGCAGCTGCAGTAGTTTTTATTGTAGTTATTGCTATAGCTATATTTATAAGTATTATTTGAGGAGACTAAAATGTTTGAAGTATTAGTATTAGTTTGTTTAGCATCAAATCCTAATAATTGTTTTGAATTAGCTGACACTAGAGGTCCATACGAAACAAAACAACAATGTGTTGCACGTTCAATAGAAATGCGTGAATTTATAAATGAACTACCAGATCATGTACCTCAAGCGTATAAGTGTGTGCACCATGAAATAAAAACCCCAGGAGTAGCAACATGATATCTGCATTGATAGGCCCTGTTACAGGACTACTAGATAAGTTTATTCCTGACGCTGACGAAAAAGCAAGGATTGCTCACGAGCTTGCTACGATGGGTGAGAAACACGCACAAGAGTTAGCACTTGCTCAGATAGAAGTAAACAAAGCAGAAGCCGCTTCAGGATCTATATTCAAGGGCGGCTGGAGACCAGCAGTGGGGTGGGTCTGTGCATCTGCTTTTGCCTACCACTTTGTTTTACAGCCCATCCTGCTCTTTGTAGTAGCCTTAACAGGTACTCAGCTACCTACCCTACCTGAGTTTGATATGAGCACGTTGTTGCCCGTCCTAGGCGGTATGTTGGGTATTGGCGGTTTACGTAGCTATGAAAAGAAACAGGGGTTAACAAAATGAATATAGATAAACTAAGAGAAGAACTTAAAACTGATGAGGGTTGCAAGTATGAAATCTACCTTGATCATCTTGGCCTCCCTACACACGGCATTGGTCATCTTATTTTATCTAGCGATATGGAATACGGACAGGCAGTTGGCACACCAGTCTCAGAAGATAGAGTCAATGAGTGCTTCGCTAAAGATGTCGAAACAGTGTTATCGGAGTCCTTACAGCTATACCCCAACTTTCAGGTTTTGCCTGAAGAAGTCCAATTGATTATTGCTAATATGATGTTTAATATGGGCCGACCTAGGCTCAGTAAGTTTAAAGGTATGAAGTCTGCAGTAGACGCTGGTGATTGGCATAGGGCTGCAGTAGAAATGGTTGACAGTAAATGGTATCAACAAGTAACAAATCGCGCTGATCGTCTTGTACAAAGGATGAGAGCAGTTAAATAGTATATACCCCTTATAGGAAAAATCTATTCAAATAAGAGGTAATAACACTATGAGAAATGTAGAATACGCTGGACCAATCACATCTATTTCTGAAGAGATTGATGCAATGAAGTATCGTCAAGAGGGTGAATCTTTTGATGACAAAGTAAAAAGAATGGCAGGGGCACTTAATGATACCCCTGAGCATCAACTAGAACTAGAGGACATCTTTGGAAACATGAGGTTTCTACCAGCAGGTAGGGTTCAAAACGCTATGGGCAGTAGGCGTATTACTACAGCTTTTAATTGTTTTGTTAGTGGTGTTATTGAAGATAACATGAAGTCTATAATGAAACGTGCTGCAGAAGCTGCAGAGACTATGCGTAAAGGTGGTGGTATTGGATATGATTTTAGTAGGCTTCGCCCTCGTGGTGATCACATTAACTCTTTGGATAGTCAATCATCTGGTCCAGTAAGCTTTATGGGAATCTTTGATGCAGTGTGTCAGACAATCGCTTCTAGCGGTCACAGGCGAGGAGCACAAATGGGTGTCCTTCGTATTGACCATCCTGACATACTTGACTTTATTCGTGCTAAACGCAACAGTGATAAGCTCACTGGATTTAATATCTCTGTTGGGATTACAGATGCCTTTATGGAAGCCTTGGATAACAATACCGAGTACGAGCTTTTGTTTGATGGTGTTGTGCGTGGCACTCTATCAGCCCAAACGGTATGGGATGAGATAATGAACTCGACATGGGATTGGGCAGAGCCAGGGGTTCTGTTTATTGACCGTATACAAGAAATGAATAACTTATGGTACTGTGAGACTATTGAAGCCACTAACCCATGTGGTGAGCAGCCGTTGCCCCCGCAAGGCGCATGTTTATTAGGTTCCTTTAATTTAGTAAAGTACCTTGATAAGAGTGCTGGTAAGTATACATTTAACTTTACACAGTTTAAGAAAGACATTCCACATGTAGTACGTGCTATGGATAATATTATTGATCGTACTATATACCCTCTTAAAGAACAGTCTGATGAGGCTAAAGATAAAAGACGTATGGGACTAGGTGTTACTGCCTTAGCTAACGCTGGTGAGCTTCTAGGATACCCTTACGCCTCTCCTGATTTTCTTAACTGGACTGAAAAGGTCTTTGCTTGTTTAAGAGATAATTGTTATAAGGCATCTGCTTTGTTAGCAAAAGAAAAAGGTGCATTTCCTATGTATCGTCCAGAGTATTTAAAGTCTAACTTTGTACGTACTTTACCTGCATCTGTAAAGAAGGAGATTAGAGAATATGGCATACGCAACAGCCACCTCACTAGTATTGCTCCTACTGGTACTATCAGCCTTGTGGCAGATAATGTCACTGGTGGTATAGAGCCTGTATTTAGTCATTACTATGATCGTACTATTCAAACATTTGAAGGGCCTCGTGTAGAACGTGTAGAAGATTACGCTTATTCTAGAGGGGTAGCAGGGAGGACATCATCTGATATTTCAGTTCAAGATCACTTAGCGGTATTGCTGTTGTCTCAACATTATATTGACTCAGCATGTTCTAAAACTTGTAATGTGGGAGATGATGTGTCATATGAAGATTTTAAACAAGTGTATGTTGATGCCTGGAAGGGCGGGGCGAAGGGATGCACTACGTTCAGGATCAGTGGAAAACGATTTGGTATCTTTAACGAAACCGTGGAAGCGGAAGAGAAGGTATCTAGCACGAATGAGGAAATGGTTGAAGAAGAGGGAAAGGTTGAAGCTTGCTTTATCGACCCGCTTACAGGCCAGAAAGAGTGCGCTTAGTAATTAATTAACGGAGGAGTAACATGGCAGAAGAAACAATTTCTGTTACCGATATCGCATCGAAAGGGGTTATCATTGATACTCCTCCTGTTGCCTTAGAGCCAAACGTATTTACAGATGTACGCAATGTTAGATTTAAAGATGGTGCAGTTCGTAAAATATCAGGAGAGCTATTACTTAATAATATTGTAGAAGATCTTGTACCAGCAAATGAAGTGTTTGGTCAAGTTAGGTATTTTGCAGTTTGGGAAAACCCTAACAAAGCACCACATGGTTGTTATTATATTTGGGTAGTAGATTATGTTCGTGCTGGTATTACTGTAGGTCAAAAGGTTTATATCCAAGATCACATAGGTACAAAGAAAGATATCACACCTTCTAGTATGTCTGATGGTTTTGCATTCACAACCTATGGTTGGCAACATACTTTGTTTAGTGGTGGTTTTGCATTTATTTTAAACAATGGTATTGATAAACCCCATTACATTCTTGATACTGCAGGTAACACAGACATTAATAATATAGTTCTTGCAGAACTTCCTGGATGGGATAGCTATCAAGTAGAGCAACAAGTCTATAATGATACATACCTAACTGGTAATAGTACTGTGTTTGATCTTGGTCAAAAGGTAGACTTTTCAGTTAACTCAATTATTATTACAGGGACTAATAATAAATCATCACAAGCAGGTAGTCCTGCAGGATCAGGTACAGTAAATGGTACTAACTTTGTTCCTGGGAATTTACCTGGAACTATCCCTACTGTATCAGGTAATAACTTTCAGATATATACGGATACTTCTACAAACACAACTGTTGTTGTTATGGGTGGTCTTAGTGTTAGCGATACTGTAAAAGTAACTATTGAGTCTAGAAACATTGTAGATGTACGTGCAGGTATTGTACAATCTTTTGGAGACCTGCTAGTTGCTGGTGACTTAACAGAAGTAGACTCAACTAACAATGCAAAGATTATTCGTAGACTATCTGGTGTAGTTCGTACATCTGATGTAGCAGTTCCTGGGTCAGTTCCTAATAACTGGAATCCTTTTGCTGCTGGCGTTAGTACTGCTGATGAATTTACTTTGTCAGAAACTAACGTTATTCAAGAAATGAAATCGTTACAAGGTAACATGTACATTTACAGTTCAGATAGTATACACGTTATGCGTCTTACTGGTAATGCTACAGCACCTGTGTCTTTTGCACCTAACACTGATGAGTATGGATGTCTTACTACAGGGGCCGTGGTTGAATATGACGGTAAACATTTTGTAGTGGGAGCTAATGACATCTACACATTTGCTGGGAACCCAGGAAATATACAGTCGCTATCAGGTAAAAGGGTTACTCAATATTTTTATAATAACTTAAACCCTATACATGAACGTCAATTGTTTACCCTTCAGAATCATCAAGAAGAAGAAATATGGGTGTGTTATCCTACACTAAACTCAACTGGAGGTGAATGTGATGAAGCTCTTATCTGGAATTATAGAGACAATACGTGGACTATTAGAGACCTTGATGCAGTTGCAGCTGGAGATGTGGGTCCGATTAAAGGTGGTGGTATACCGACTGCAACAATTGCCGCAACAGGCAATAGCGGTAATGCAGGTTATACTAATCGCGGTAAAAAAGAAATTCAAGCGGTAACAATTAATGGCGCTACGCCAAGAGTTACAACAGGAACTAAGGCAGCTAAAACAGTAGCTGTTAGTACATTTAGTAATTTTACTACTGATGTTCTTGAGGTTGTAGATCTTGCAGTTACAGGTGACACTGGGCCAAACACAGTTAATGCAGCAAGCACACTTACATATCCTTCTAGTTCTACATTTACTTATGACAGAAACAAAACTACACATCTTGATGGTGGTGCTAGTGCTGTTATAAATGGTGATAGTACTATTGGTAATGTTAGTTTTCCCGCAAGTGCTATTCTTGGTACTGATTATGCGGATGGTGCTACAATTACTATGACACAGTTTGTTGCAGCAATACGTGATTATGTTAATGCTAATAATGCACTTGCTGATTTTACAGCTACAGCATCTTCTAATGTTCTTACATTAACTTCAGATGTTCCTGGACCTCGTGTATTTAGTACTTCTACATTTGCAGTTTCAGGAAGTGGATCAACAACTAATATATCACCTAACTCTACAGTTACAGGTGTTGGTGTATATGGAATCACTGCAGCACTTAGCCCTGCTATTTCAATGACAATAACGGCTCCTGCCGTAAGTGGGGTACAGGGTGCGATCAACGAAACAATTACTCTTGCAAAAGGTCTTACGGCTCAAACAGCGATTAGAGATGATATCATTACTAAGTTATCTGCTCTTACTGTCTTCAATGGCTCTTCTAATGCTATCTATAGTGTTGCAGCTAATGGAAACAACGTAAGATTTACTTCTGTTAATGGTGGTAATCATAGTGCTTTAAGTATTGTATTTGCAACCAGCTATAGTGGTACAGCTTATACTGAAACTACTTTTGGTGGTAATCTTACTGACTCAGTTACAGTAGTAACTACAGGTGTGGATAACAGTATACCACAACCAGTTCTTACAGTAACCTTTCCAGACTCTACAACAAGCTCTACAGTACTTAGTGGTACTCAGACAAGGGCAACAGTTGTAACGGCTGTCAGTGGGCTTATAAACGCCAACAGTGGGTGGTCTACAACTACAGGTACGGGTCTTGTAACAGCTACCTCTGCTACAGTAGGTGTAATAACTAATAATTTTAGTGTTGCAATCACAAGTACAGGGACATTACCGTTAGGATTTAGTAGTAGTAATTTTACAGGTGCTCAAACAATAGCAGGTGTAGCATCTCATACAACAACTGATCGTGTAACTCTTACACCACCCTTAGGTAATCCGATTACAGTAAACTTTGATGATACAAGTGCCTATCCTGCTTACAACCCAGGCACTCAAAACACAGCTGAAGTTACTGCTATAGAAATAGCTACAGCTTTACAAGCAGCGTGGACAGACTCAACCCACTTTACGGTTACCCGTACTAATGCTGTGTTAACTTTTACAGCTGTAGATCGAAAAGCTATTACAGGTGCATTTGCTTATACAGTAGTTAATGGTGACACAAGGACAGGCACGTTAGTGTCCCCTCTTATTACCAACTCTACAGGAAGTGATATTGCAATTACTGATGGTGTAGATCCTATCTATGCTAAAATGACAAGGGTTACAATTACAATTAACACAACAAGTGGCAGTAGTGTAATTTTTGATAGGCATTATGGTGAAGGCCCAGGAAGACTACTTGATCCTAACTTTACTGCAGCAGCTAATGATGATACTTATGGAGACTCAGGAGCAGCTAGTAATTCAGCATATCTTGCTTTGTATTATAATGCTGATGCAACTCAAAATGCTGCAGAATTAGCTAAACCTAATGGTACTGTAGCTACTTTGCAAAGCGCATTACTAGCAGCCTTGGCACAGATTAGTACTAACAATGCATTGATTGTGACACCTGATAGTACATCAGCACCTACAAGTATTGTAATTAGTCCTAGTCAGTTTAGTTCTACAGCTAACTATGTTACAGCGTTTAGTCCTGCTACTCAAGTAGTAGCGGCTAGTGTTGCTCCAACAACAACAGCATTGGTTGCTGCATCAGAAGGAACATTAGTAGCCGCTGGAAGTCCAACCCAAAGCACTACAGGTACATCTATTAGTACTACATTTGATATTGTAAGACCGTGGTCAAGCAATCAAACTAACCCTAATAAGATATTTCCTATCTTTGCAGAAAGTGGATACACATCTGGTACATTGTTTAATCGTATTAGATCAGCAGATCTAGGTTTTGATTTTGGTGGTACACCATACATATCTTATGCAGAGCGAGAACAACTATCTATTACACCTAACTTTGATACTGAAACATTAAGTAGTATTGCTTTATGGGCTGATGGTGGAACAATTGCTACTGTGGGTGGTGAGCCTCAAAGGGCAACCTTACAGATACGCGCAAGGTCTACTAATAACCCTGGAGAGTTAGCTTACTTGACAACACCTGAAGACAATACACAGTCGGGTTCTAAAGCAAACAAGTTAACTGTAAATGATTTTACTGTTGCAAGTTCTTATAAAACTGATATTCGTATTACAGGTCGTTTCTTAAACTATAGAGTTGATGATGCAGCTGCAGATACTAGTAGTAGTTATACAGGTAGTAACACAAAAGCATGGAACATATCTGGTATGCAGTTAGGTGTTCTGAAAGGAGGCATTAAATAATGTCAATTCAAAACCCTCCTCTTACAGAGCAATCTGCTTTAGATTTTACATTACTTGAAATGGTTAGGTTACTTAATGATCTTGAACAACAAAACATAAAGTTGCTTAAAGATATTAGAGAGTCTACTAATTTTGCTGATTTGCAATCAAAGGTAAACCAACAATGATAAAACTTATAGAGGACAATGACGTATTCGAAGCTATTAAACTTATGAATAAGTCAACTGAAGAAAACACATATGGTGGATACGAAAGAAACGAAGCCATATGGATTTCTTTTTTCTTAAATATTGTAGCTAAACAAAAAGAAAATAATCCACATTATATTGCTATTGGTGATTATAAAGACAATAAACTTATTGGGTTTCTTTTAGCTTCTACATTTAAAAGTTATTATAATAACATATATACTATGGATGTTAAGGATTGTATTGTAGATAAAGATACAGCAACTCCTTTTACTGTAACTAAATTATTCGATGCAATGATTAATCATGTAAAGATTCATGGGGGATCACGATGGAGAGCAGACTCTATTCGGATGATAGAACATTCAGAAAACTATGTTAATTTACTAAAGTTAAAATACGGTGCAGAGACTTACTACTCAGCACATGGTATTATAAATCAGGAGAATGCAAATGAGTAGTGGCGGCGGCGGTGGTCAAACACAAACTTCAGGAATCCCAGAAGAGTTTAAACCTCAAGTTAAAGAAGGTTTAGATATTAACTTAGCAAGACTTAGAGATACACAAAGAGACCCTAGTCAATTAGTAGCAGGGCTTAACGAACCACAACAACGTGCTCTTGCTTACCAACAACAACTAGGTGAACAAGCTGTTCGTGGCACTGGTATATATGATACTCGTGGTGCAGAAGAACGTGCTCTTAAAAACCTTATGGGTTCTTCTCTTGGGATGGCATCAGGTGCTGGATCGTTAGGGTCTGCACGTAGCCAAGCAGCAATGCAAGGTGCACTAGCAGATCGTGCAGGTCAATACCAATCAGATCGTCAAGCAATGGCTGGTATGGGTGTTGAGCAAATCGGTCAAGCTGGTACTACATTCCAACAACAAGCACAAAAAGAAGCTGAAGCTAAAGACACATCTCTTGCTAACTTCTTTGCTAATCTTGCAGGTGCTGGTACAGAGACTAAGACAACTGGAGGTGGAGGTAAGTAATGGCTATTGAAACAGCCCCAGTAGGTGGCGCTAATCGAAGACCCGCTGCAAGATATCAACCTTTATCTTCTGGTCGTCCACAAGACCCAACATTACAAGAACAGGCAATGGGAATAGCAAAAAAGAAAGCTATGGCAAAAGGTGAAGAGTTTGCAATGCCCATGCTTGAAAATGTTTTTGGTAATATAAAAACTGCTTTTACTGGAGCATCTACTGCTGCACCTGTTGCTGAAGGGGCAGTCACTCAAGCTGCTGGTACAGGGGCTATGACAGGGTTAGGCGCAGCTGTTCCATACATTGGTGCTGCTATGCTTGCTGGTAAAGCTTTTGGTTTGTTTAATAAAGGTGGTTATGTAAATGGCCCTCTATCCAAAGTACGCTATAAGCAATCAGGTGGACCTGTCAATGAAGAGATTGAAGTATCCTACGGTGGACCTTTATCTAAAGGAGTTTAACTATGGCAATACCATATCAGCCAAATTATAAGTTACAACCTAAAACAGGGTTTAGATATTCTGCACAACCTTTTGTACCACCACAACAACCAATTAATGCACCACCCCCTCTTGGGTTAGACGGAAGTGCTGCGGCCCCTCCACCTGTTATGGGTGGTCAACAAGGTCCAGTTTATACTAGCGACCCTTTTGGTGGTGATGGTGGTAATAATTTCCAACCAAACAACCAAGCACGTATTAATCAAGCAGAGTCTTATGGTTACACACAGGGTACTCAAAACCCTGCAGGTATTCTAAGGGCTGTTCCTCTTGTTGGGAATTTTATAGCTGACTCTTTAAACATGGGACAAGATTCTAAATATACATTTGGTAATCCAGGAACTTATGATCAAGCTGGTAATGTATTTGCTGATCAAGGCAGAGCCTACGACCCAATTACAGGAGCACCAGCACAGTCTTATGCAACCACAGGTGATTATTTTAACACTGTAGGTAACAGTTACACTAACTTAAGAAACGCTGGAGAAAATGTTATTAGTTCTGCATTAGGTAGTTATGATAACTCTGTTTATAAACAAATGGATATGGACCCTAGTTTAGATTTACAAGGCGCTCGTGCTGCACGTATGCGTGGTGCTAATTCCCCTATTGAAAACTTTGCTAACTCTATTACACAAAACACAATTAATGCTAGAACAGATGAGTTTGGTAATCTACCAACTGGTCCTGTATGGGGTACTCAGCCTGGGGATTATGTACAATCAGATCAAGGACCGTTAGAGGTTAGTGATAATGGTCAACTTAAAGGACCAAACGGTACAACAGTTATGATTGATGGTGTTAGTTTTGTTAACGCAAATGTGTCCAAACCAGAAACACTTACTATTGCTCAAAAACAAGTACTTGCTAGAAGAACAAGTACCTGCTTTCCTAAAGGCACTAAAATATCTATGGCAGATAACACTGTTAAAAACATTGAAGACATTGTTATTGGTGATAAAGTTATATCCTTTGGAGAAGACAACAATCTTGTTGAAGATGATGTTACTTGTATTCATATCCATGAAACCGGAACAATTCGTTCTTCTAATAAAATGGTTAAGGCTACACTTACTAATGGTAAAGAAATTATTGCTACATCTAACCATCCTTTTTATATGCCAGAACACAACGGATTTAAATGGATTGGCTTATTTGAAAAAGGTGAATTAGTTATGCAACAAGATGGCCTTTGTTATGCAGTTTCTAATGTTGAAGAGCTTGGTGAGATTACTGAAAAAGTTTATAACTTTGAAGTTAAATCTACTCATACTTATATTGCTAATGGGATTCGTGTTCACAATGGGGCAGGAGACCCTGGTGGTGGAAGCGATGAAGATTTAGATCAAGACCTACAACAAGACATTGCTATGGCTTCACATATGGCTTCTAACCCTTCTTCAAACGCAGGTAGTAGTTATAGTTTTAGTGATAATTTTGATTCTAGTAGTAGCGACACTCAGGCTTTAGTGAGTGCTACACAAGATATTGTAAATGCAGCTGGTGATGCTAAAGCAGCTGGTACGGATATGCAAGCAGCAGTTACTGCAGCAGAAGCTACAGCTTCAGCAGATCCTAATGTACAACAAGCTTTTAAAAATTCAAAAGACATAACTGATTATCAATCTACAATTAAATAAGGAGGTAAGTAATGAAGCTTAAAAGTTATACTAATAAAGATCGTTACGGCAACATGACCTCCTTTGAGTTCTATGAGGGAGCTAGTGTTGATATGGGTGACGTTCCCCCAATGATGCAGGGTATCCCTGATCATCCAGGGGATCCTAAAGGCACTGACACAGTACCTGCATGGCTAACCCCTGGTGAGTTTGTAATGAATGCTGAAGCTACTCGTATGTTTGAGCCACAGATAGAACAGATGAACAACGCTGGTCGTGCTGTACAGGCTCAACAGGGTGGTACAATACCACAGTATGAAGCTGATGGTGGCCCTATCTACGCAGCAGCTGGTGGTAACAGTGGGTTCCTTGCTAATATCCTTAAACGCCTAGAAGGTGTTAAGAATGAAGCATATCTAGACTCTGCTGGTAAAGCAACCATTGGTGCTGGTAGTACACGTGGTGTGCAAATGGGTGACACAGCTTCTGATGATCAAGTTGACTCTATGCTTGCAGAAGATATTGCTGTTGTTGATCAAGACTATGGACAACTTGTGTCTGCAGATCTAAACACTAATCAAGAAGCAGCAGTCAAGTCTTTGTTGTTTAACATCGGTGGACCACAGTTTGCTAATAGTAAGGCACGTGCTGCACTTAACGCAGGTGACTTTGAAAGCTTTAAGAAAGAAGCCGCAGAGTTCCGCAAGGTTGGTGATGAGGTAATCCCTGGTCTTGAAAATCGTAGAGCACAAGAACTTGCTTTGTTTGATTCACCTGTTGGTCAAGATCCTTGGGGTATTAATAAACGTCAAGTATCTACTCGTGATGACCGTGTAGCTAAGTTAAATACTGCTGGTCAACCTACCGATCTAGCTATGCAAGCTGCAATACTCGGTCAAGATGCAGAGACTACTGGTGAGATTGTAACACCCCCACCTGTTGATCGGGGGCCTCCATCGGTTATGTCTATGATTTCTGGTGAAGAACAAAATGCTTTTCAAAGAGATGTTGAAGCAGCACAGAAAGCCACACGTGAAAAAGGTATGTATGACCCTGATGGAAACATGGAAGCTATTCAAGCTGGTATTGATCAAGCTCAAATCTTAGAAGATCAACGGCGTATGCAGCAAGGGCAAGTACCTCCTGTGGTTAGTACTGAACCAAGTGTTGAAACTGAAGATACACGTAATGCATTCCGTAAGTTCGGAGATGCGGGTGGTCTTATGGGTGCTATATCTCGTGGTACTGATAATCTTAATGAGATAAAAGAAAAGTTTCAAAAAGAAAACACAGAGCAGAACAGAGTTAACAAAGTACTATTAGAACAGGATCGTATGCAGCAAGGACAAGTTCCTGATCTTAAAGAACCACCTAAAGATTTACCAGATAACCTTGTTTTCAATCAAGAAACAGGTAAGGTAGAGTATAAGGATCCATCAACAGCCCCAACAACTGGTTTACTAAATGCAATAGAGGGGCCAGAAGGTGCACGAGCACAAGCCCTTAAGTTGAAAACAGCAGAAGAAGAAGTTCAAACAGCTATTGCTAACGGATACGGTCCAGGGGATCCTATCTTTGACGGAGCTTTAGAACGTAGGGATGCGCTTAAAGGTGCTGATAAAAAACTAGCTGATCTTGAAGATCAAAAGACAAGTGTCTTTACAGAAGGTGAACTAAAGGTCACAGAAGCAGAAGCTGAAAAGAAACAAAAGCAAGCAGATAAACTAGTTGAGCTTGGTTTATCTGAAGAAGCTAAGAAGGTTCAGGCAGATGCTGATGATCTCAAGGCTAAACAAAAAAGACTAGAAGGTAAAAGTCAAGAGCTTGTTAAAGACGATCAGACTGAAGCGTTAGATCCGGCTGTGCCTACTATGGAAGGGATTTCTCCTGGGGGTTCTACAACTAGTACCACAACAACACCTGAGACTATTGCTAACGATAAAGAGTTTCCTGACGATAAAACTGTTCCTAAAAACACAACACCAGAAGATGCAACAAAGGCAGGGGAAACAGCACCACCAGAACAGGTGAATAAAGCTGAGTCTTTCTTATCGGATATCTTTGGTGATCTCTTTGACAAGGGTGAGCTTAAACGTATGGCTATTATGTATGTTGGTGGTCGTATGTTGGGTGGTTCTCATAATGGGTCTCTTAACTTTGCTGCTAAGGCATACGTAAAACGTGTTGATTCTAAAGTTAGTGCACATGATAAGTATGTTAAGCAGTTAACAAAAGATGGTCTTTATAAACCATCATCTATTGCTAAGTATAAGAAGACTAAAAACTTATCGGATCTTGAAAAGAAAGATGCTACATATTCAGCAACTGGTGGCGCTTCTATAACTAAAATGATACCTGTAAAAGGTGGTGGTTTTAAACAAACAACTGTTGTTCCTGTAAAAAATAGTATTACAAATGAAATTTCTTATAGGGCAGTAGATGGTACTATTCTTCCTGCAGAGGTTATCGCTAATTCAAGGGACTATAGGCCAGAACTTAAAATAGGAACTGAAGAATATAACGTAAGGCGTGATCGTGTTTATAATCAAATGGAAAAAAGCTTTAAGGAAACACGTGATAACCCAGAAAACTATGAGTTAGATGGTAAGACTAAAGTGTATTATACTAATGTCGGTCCAGCTAAAGCAGCTAGGGAGTTCTTTGCATGGGCTGAAAGTGTAGGTCAAGATCCTGAAAGCACTCAATCTATGGATATCTTGACAATGGCTCAAGAGCAGATGATTGAAGAAGCTAAAGGTAAAAAGTTTAGACCTACAAGTCTTACTCCATATCTAGAGTATCAAATGATTAGAGAAGAAACCACTGCTCCAGAACTTTTCTTACTTAATCCAAAAGAGATGGCAAAAGGAAAGCCACCTAAGATGATACGCATGGATCAAATGCAGTCTCTATATCAAAACATAGACCATCTTATTCATAGTCGAGGGAACAAGACTACAAGAGATGCGATGTTTGCTAAGGGTGTTCAAAACTGGCAATCCCTACCGCAAAGTGAAAGAGATAAGTATAATAAAGGTGCTGAAAAAGATGTTGGCATAAATGGATTTTATAATTTTATGCAAGACACTATGGCAGCTGTAAAAGCAAAAGAACCTAAAACATAAGGAGTATTATTATGCTTGATGTATCGGATTATGAAAACCTATTAAGTGGTGATTCAAATCAATTGGTAGGGGCAAAGAACAAGACTACGTTCTTAGATGCAGATACTATCCGTGAAGAAGGTAATGATCTAGATGTACGTTTCGGGGGTATAGACGCTCCTGAAACGTATAAAACATGGCAAGGTTTAAGTGCTTCACAAGATGTTGGAGCAGTGCAAACTGCTGAGCAAGTACAATCTTTGGCTAACCAACTTGGTTATACTGAAGTACGTAGACGGTTTAATCCAGATGGTACTCCAGAAATGGATGCCACTAAGACTCGTCAAATGGGTGACCTTGTTCATCCAGAAACTGGTAAATCTTTTTCTCGTGAGCTTGCTATTAATGGTGTTGTAGATATTGCTGAAGGTTACGATCCAGGTAATATGTTATTAACATCTAAAAGATTTAGTAACTTTTTAAAAGGACCTAGAGCAGATCAGACTGATCCTGATTATCAACCAAATGAGTTTGACAAAGCTCGTATGATGATACAAGAAGGTGTTAATGAAGAGCGTAGGTTTGCTCAACAGTTTAAAAGAGCACAGAAGTTTTCTGGTGAGATTGGTATGCTTGATGAGCAGATCAAGATGGTTGAAGATGGACTATCTGAAATGCGAGAAAGTGGAGAAGAGCCTACAGATCAAGACCTTGTAGGTCTCCAAATGCTTAAGAAACAAAGGGCAGCTATTAACGAAGCTGCTACACCTGAACTTGATTACTATGATCGTGATGATGTAACTGGTCGTGCAAATAACCCTATGACTGTTGCTTGGGAAACTGGATGGAACAATGTAGCTCAATCCGCTTATGCTCTTGCAGATATGCTTGGAGAAAAAACAGATTGGGAAGCTGCAGAAAACTTTGGTGAAGCAGGTATGCGTAGGGCACAAGCCCGAATGGGTGACAATGGAAAGATTATTACAGACTACAAAGATGTAGATGGATTCCTGACAGCCGTTGAGTTCTTAGGGACTAATGCTGCAATGTCTTTACCATACATGGCTGCGTCTGGTGGTGCTGCTTTACTTTCAGGTGTTACTGGAGGGGCAAGTATTCTTTTACCAGTGTCTATGTATACTGGAAACACATGGGCAGAGATGGAAGGTGATAATAAGAGTGCTACTGTTGCAATTGCAGCAGGTACAATTCAAGCTGTTTTAGATAGGGTTGGTATTAATCTTATATTTAAAACAGGTATTACACCTAAGGCTATGTATAAGGATGCCTTAAATGCGTTGACATCTAAAGGTATGGATCCAGGAGATGCTCAAAAACTACTTCTTACAGCAACACGTAAAGAACTTGCAGGGTTTGCTGGTGATGCAGCTAAGGTAGCTCGTCAACAGATCACAGGTAAGGCTATCTTTAAAGACCTTGCAACACGTGGGTTAATTGGTGGTACTGGTGAAGGTGCAACTGAAGCTATGCAAGAAGCCACTGCTTACCTTGGAGCAACCCTTGGTTCTGATAAGGTCTTTGATTATAATGAACTTACTGATCGAATGATTGCTGCTTCAATAGCTGGTACTTCTTTAGGTACAGCCTTCTCAGTTCCTGGGGCTGCAGTTAATGCTGGTGCTTGGGCTGATGTAGCAGTACGTCAGTTACCTGCAGAAGCCAAACGACTTTCTGAAGAGGGAGCACAGGCTGAAGCAGAGCGTGTTCGGAATGGTCAGATAGCTTATGATGAAGCAATTGCTGCAAAAGTTAAAGAAGCTAAAGATAGAAAAGTAATACCTGACATGGCTGTTATTAGAGAGTTTGCAGAGCAAGCTCGTATAGATGGTAGTCGTGTTAAAACTGTTGAAGAAAACTTACAGGATCTTGAAAAAGAAATAGCTGAACGTAAAGAAGCTGATTCTAATTATAAACCTGTAGAGGTAAATGATCGAACAGAAGCTCATAGAAAAGCAAAGTCTGAAAGAACTCTTGGGGAAACTATTGGTGAAATGTTTGCCTCGGCTCCTGCACTTTGGAGAAGGTCTATTGATTATATTATTCCTGCTGAAGTAAAAAGAATATCTGCTTCTGCTAGAATACTAGCCACTCAGTTTGGTGGTGGTCTTCAAAAGATATTTAGTGGTGCTGATTTTGAAATGGCTAAACGTAATCGTGTTTCTGTATATAGAAACATGTTACAGAACCCTGCTGATTTTTGGAATGTTATGGGGAATGGTAGAGTTTTAAGTCAAAAAGAAATAGATACTTTAAGTGATGATCTTTACCGTAGACTTGAGCCTGTTGTAAATGGTAAAGGTCCTGTAGATATTGCAGGTCTTAATGAAGCACAACAGGCAGCTGTTACTGCACTAGCTTTTCAAATGGATAAAGTCTCTAAGGCTATGTATGATGATCAAATAAAAGCAGGTGGTGAACTTAACGAGCGTAAACATTATCTTCATAGATTTAAAACATTAAACAAAGTTGCTGTTCAAAAGAATCGTAATGAGTTTGAAGCTTTATTAGTAAAGACATATCCGCAGATTAGTCCAGGGGATGCTAAGATTTTAGTAGATGAGATACTTAACTCTGATACTATTACTGACATTGATGAGGCTGGTGCTGTTGCAGGTATTGAGTTTCTAAAAGGATTTGATGT
>MDSX01060283.1_pt1 | contig 18439 bp, 15 predicted proteins | sample 811141 | NCBI WGS metagenome assembly MDSX01 (sample SAMN05326642, study PRJNA326480) | marine metagenome | isolation source: seawater | place: Atlantic Ocean: South East | collected 2010 | reverse complement strand
GGCCAAGGGGCTGCTCACGTTAGTGTTGGGGCCTCCAGGCAGGTCGGACGGACCCATGGACCAGATCGGACGCAAGAACGCAACCGCCAAGGTCGAGATGTGCATCACAGATCGATTCGAGCACACCGCGGCCACTGGTTTGTCCTTCGACGGAGCGCCCAATACAGGGTTGTTCCAAGCCACCGGCATGCCTCCACCAGGTGAACCAACTGATCGCCCATCCACGTACCACTCCCTATAAAAGTCACTGCCTGGGTTGGTTGTAGTGGGAGCTACTAATCGGAAAGCCAAGTGACGGAAAAGTTTAGCCGATCTGTACGAGGATATCTTCGATTACTGATGTTACGACCGCGTTAGCTTGAAATGCGCGGTGACCCAAGATTTTCGAGAGCTACTGATGCATCGACTCTCAAGACGAGATTACGCGCGTCTCAATCTGGGTCGCTTGGTACCAACCAAAGCGTAGGTTAGTTCTGATTTTGCTTTGAGGGTCTCCCACAATTGTCGTAGGCTGCGTGGGAGATTTTTGCAGCTTTGATGTGACCCTTAGCCGTGTCACAAATGGGCCCAGTATATCCAATCTTGGTCCGGTCCTTTCTGAATTCCGGAAGAAAATACTTAGTCTCGAGGGGGGCGATGTAGACGAGATTGGCAATAGGTCCTCACCTCGAGCGGGTCATGGAACAATCGAGGTTCCGTTCCGCTGCGTTGTGCATGCTCGGCAGGACGAAAACCTTGTGAAACTTGTATTGAAACGGCACTGCGATGGAGAACCCTTTCAGAAGACCGCCCTGCCCCCAGGATTGGCTGAGGATGCTATCCTAGGCGAGTTTCCCGGCCGTTGTTACGGCTCTGTCCGGGTTTGTTTCGCTTGCTTTTGCGTTTACGACCTCATAGAACGTGCGAGAAGGCCAGCCAATGATTTGAAGACGAAGCCACAACACCCCAAGAGGTCATGGTCCAATATGTACGCAGTGGGAAATATACCCTCCCTCGATAGCATCAATACGGCCTTAAGCCCCGAAGCTCGTGCATACGTGCGAGCACAACAAGCTATCTCTCAGTTAACCACATTGGACGTAGCCGAACTTAGGAGCTATGCCTCGCCACCACCTGCTGTCTCCCTGGTAATGACTGCAATGTTCGTGCTGTTGACTGGTGGTAAGATATTAAGCTGGATAGAAACCCGGCATGCGATGGCAAATGGTGAAGCGTTTTTGTATGAACACACGGTGTCGAGAGAGTTCCCGATTGACAAAGAGCTGTCCCCATACTAGGCGCACACTGCTCGATTTTGATTGTGACTCCATAACGACCGAAGTCGAGGGTCTAGTTGAAAGATACATATCCGGGAATATTTTTCGACCGGATGTTATTTCTCGAGTAAGCGTGTCTGCTTCTCGTGCATCGCTCTGGGTACTTGGCATGTTGGAGGCTCGAAAATGGCGCTCTGGACGTGGTCACGATCGCCTGGATCGCCTCACTAAAGAAAAAGTGCCCGCCCAACTGTCAAACAAAGCCAGCCTCGCGTCAAAAGTACAGATCCGAGGATGTCGCACAGATCGTATGTTAGCTCGTGGTGGCATCAAAAGGAGTCAAACTATCTCGGCTCTGAATTCGGCGGCCGGGGGTATAAGAAACCTCACACAGGCAATTCGTTCCCCGCTAGCAGATAGGTCGTCGCCGCTACCCCCCTTGGTGGACTGGTCATCCGCGCTCGCAAATTCTTCTCCGAGCTTGTCTGTGCGAAGCTCGTTTGAAACAAGCCAAATGTCACCCCTACTCTTCGCTCGCACTGTTGATTTATTACCAGTCGAGATGCAAAGTGTATCCCCCCGTCAAAATCCTTTTTGCATCTTAAATCATTTACCTCGAAGGAGGCAGCGTCAAACTCTGACAAAAGAAGAGCGTGCCTCTCGCTTGATCACACAGCGGCGACAAATGGAACGATTAGCCTCACGACCTCAAGATAGGCTAATGAAGGATAATGAAGCTTCTTTGTCTACTGCTGCCAGTGATAGTCGAAGAGTTTTTGTTTGCTCTGATGGTCTAACAGTACTTCCCTACGAAGTCCTTGGAAACCCCTCACTGCAACTTTTAAGCTTCAGTTTTGTCGTCGTTCATGATATGTTCGATACCCTCGATTCCACAAAAATATTTTTCCAGAAAGTCGTCGACCGACACCCTGGGTGCCAGGTTCTAGTGTATAATTATTCTGGGCAGGCAGGAACTGTCTTCTTAGGACATACAAGTGGAATTTCATCAATGACACATGCCAAACATCTTGACGAACTGTTGCAACACATAAACTTGTCGGGTGAAATGCTTGTGTCTACCTGTCCTTTTCTTTTAGTTGGCATCGGATATGGTTTCAATATTTGCACAAACTTGAGCGCAATTGCGGGCCATAGCGATCTGTTTTGCCAAACTCTGAAAGGCCTCGTGAGCATTAATGGTTTCGCACAGGTAGATGCGCAGTATGCCGCTATATTACATGCGGCACTTGGGGCGTTCGGTAAGTTCCCGAACGACCGCCCAGACTTGCCAATTTCGTACCTTTCACGTTTTCTGTTTAGCGACGCCTACCTTGCACGTGTTCACCCGCAACTTGCATTGAATATTTATACTGCAGTCGCCAACCCGATCACACTTCATGGTCGCAAAGCTCTTGTGCGAGGCGCCTTACAAAGTCCGGCATGCATAGGAGCCATATCTTCGCTTCCTCTGCCAATCTTTGCTTTGCAATCTACAGAGAATATTTTTGTCCTGCCCTCTAATGTCGAATCTCTGTTACACGGTCGAAGCGTTCATCATTTGTGGTCGCACGAGATCCAACCAGGCACACGACAGCAACATTTCCAGCTGGGCTCTCACGGCCGTGGTATAATACAGGGCATCCTCCAAGGACAGAGAGATGAGCAAACGAAGGTGGCTTGCGTTGTGTGGGTTCGTTCAGGACATGAAATTAGACAGGAAGCGGCGTCAGTTGTGGCGGACATCTTTGGTGAGCTTGCTCAGCCTATCGAAGATGGCGTCAATGACATCAATTACCGCTCAGTCCACCAGGACATCAACATTACACAGACCTCCCGCCTCAATTCAATAGTCCCCCGCGCCGCAGAGGAAGAAAAATTATCCCTAGGATCACAGAACGCATCGTGTGGAATAGAGTTTGCTGACCAAATTCCTTACTGGAAGGCTTCCAACGCTACAGAAAATGAGAATGTTGCCATGAACCCATTATCCGGAGAGGTTGGCTGGCCTTCGCCTGTAGACTACGGGGCAATAGTGGACTCAGTCTCGGACTTAAGAGTAGCAGGCGTTAATGATACTGAGGAGGAATATAACGTGAACAATTCCCCCTGTCAAAGTTATGAGCCTCCTGTGGATGATACAGTTGATAAGTCGGACGTACAAAACGAACACAGCAAAGGCGGATACATAAACACATTCAGGATGTTTATTCCGGGTCTTGCCTTGCACGATTTTACAATCAGGAAGCGCTCTTTGTTTTGCAGGAACCTAGCAGTTTGTCTGGCCGATACAACAAGCGTGTCAATCACAGCAAATCGTATTTCGGTCAGTGGCATACTCGCCGGTTCATTATTCCTGAACATCAATGTTAGTCGCACGCAGATGGAGCAAATTGGAGACCCCCCCCCTGCCTTTCCACGCATCCCTTCCATCTGGGGTGCCCATGTAATTTCTCGAGTGCCTCACAACAGCAGCATCTCAAATGTTGAGGACCCAGACGGCACTGCGTCCGCATCGTGTGGCGCGGAGGAATCCAGAGCTGAGGATTTCTTCTATCAGCGAGATATTCCAGACGAGCTAGTGTCGACTGATGCACAAAGATGCGCGGGGCGATACAGCGACCAGGTTGACACTGCAGACCAAGCTATTGCAGAGCGACAATCCATTGATGTGGGCGTGGAGCTCTCTATATCAGATGAGGCTATTGAAACACTAGTAGAGGAGCGACAGCTCAAGGAAATGCAGCGTCAAGTAGATGTTGATGCCACCGAGGCTGAGCTCGTAAGACATGAACTTATTCATGGCTACGAACCTCCGTCCGGCACTGAAGTGCCTTTGTTCTTTCCCGCTCCTTCCGAATACAAAGATCGTGAGATGCCAGCGGCGATTCTGAGTCGTCACGATCCGGATAAGCTGTTTTCCGAGGCTTTACAAGCTGAAACTCCCAGTAGCGTGGTCTTACGTTCAGAGGGAGTGGACGAACGCATCAAAGCAGAGTTTCTTTCTCCGCAGTTGTTGCGTGAATCAGCACTTTCCCGCCTTGGCACGGCCGTGAGAGACAATGTTTACTTTGCTGCAAAATAAAGGAAATACCGGGAAGAAGCGCTAACTAGGTCGTCCCCGGGGAGGGGGGGGTGCAGCAGACCCAGCAGACCTTCAGCAGGCCACTGGCGCGTAATAATGGGACCACGCGGGCGACCGGCCCTGGAGCACGGGCGCCGGAGCCCCGGAGTCCGGCAGGCGTGCCGTCCGCTCGCCCGCAAGTGGCTTCTCGCACGAGCAGGGTAATACAGGGCCAGGCTCCCCAGACTCGAGTTTGCAGTGGACGTGGGGGTAGTATTGTTTTCTATATGGCCCGGCCAATGAAATAAATGCTCGCGATGGGCCAGCCAATGAGAGAAATAGGATGCGACCAGCACTCCATAATTTGACGTGGCCGGTAGCAAAGTTCTAGTGAAGTGTTTTGGATAGCTCAGGCTAGTGGGAGATACGAAAGGCCAAGTGGACGGAAATGTAAGTGTTTAGGGGGAGAGGCAAGTGTTTCAATGGCCAAAAAAAGGCGAAAAAAATCAGAATTACCACGAAATCTGCTCAACACAAACGCCAAACTCGATCCAGCAGCTATTCGGGCGCTGCGAGAAGTGTTCCGTCGCGCTGATGGAAGTGTCTCGCAGTGTTTCGTGAAGTCTAGTTAGTGTTTGTAGCACTTAGTAGCAGCTTTGCTACCAGCCCCGTAATTTGACCGACGACGTCCCCAAGCACTAACCGAAACGCCCGAATTTCCCGCGAATTTGAAGTCCTTTGAGGGGGCCCGACTACCGCCGGCAGATCAACTACCCGAGATGCACCCTAGCTGAAGCAGTCTACTTAGGTAGCACGATGCCTGGCCCCTGCTCGAAGAAACGGCGCGGCCCGTGCATCCAGCGAAGTAGTCTATCCAAGGAATTGAGATACACAGCTACCCCCGAGACATACTCCAAGGGCAGCCACAAAAGACCTCATAGGGGAAATTAATGTTTGCAAGCAGATGTCTCCAGAATAGATGTGTAGCATATGTGTCACCCCAGGCATACTTTGCTTTTAACGAGCCAGGGGCCCCCAAAGTACTTGGGGTTAGCCCAGTGTCAGAGTCCTCCACCCAGATTAGAAGATGCAACCGTGTGTTGTTTCAACTTGTGTGATGTCTGGTGTGACACTCGTGCTCCTTAACTAGCTGGCTACAATCCTGCCTGAACAGTTAAATGCCCACATGTTTCTAAGCGTGCCTGAGGCAGTTAGTTATTTTTGTATCAATCTTACTGCGGACTAAGGCGAGCAAGGCGCCTTTGTTCTGCACGCAAGCTCTTTTGGGCTTCACGCTTGACCTCATTTCTACACTTGATTCCACCTTCATCAGCGTTTATGTCCAAGTCCATTTCATCGTGCATCGCACGGGATTCATCAGGTGCTTTCGCCGGCAGCCGGTGAGCGATGAGGGCCTTGGGTGTTTCAAATTGCTCTAGAGCCGCATCGAGCTCCGGTGCCCGCATCAATTTGTCGTAACCAGGTGTTGTGTCCCTGAAGGTGGGTTGATGCGGATCACCCATTTTTTGTGCAGTTTTATCCTTTTCTTCCATCAGGGCTTCGAGCACGCTCTCGACCTGATGTATGATTTCGTTGACTGGGGTGTCCTGATCTGGAGGTGGAATACCAAGTGTGGTGCAAACATGTTTCACGCCACCGAATGCGGCTTGGCGTAGACGTTCAGCTGCCAAAGCCGTCTCTCGGGCATGTTTATGTCGACCAAGCTGAGTGCCAAGACGTGTCTGCAATTCTCGAGCTTCACGGGAATTTGAACCAACAATCGACTGTGAGTCATATCTAACTTGCTCTAATTCAGCTTCAACGTGAGTTAATACTTTTTTCAACTCACGTTGTCTGGTTTCAGCAGCATTGTGGAGAGCGCGCATTTGCGTCTGCAGTGTTTGTGCGTTGTAAAATTTGAAAAAAAACTCTTTTACATCAGTTATGAAAGTCCGCTTCCGAATAAGTTCGGCGTGGGATTCCCAGTTATTCGCCAGGTCAGAAATTATTCCCGAAGGTCGATTCGCAGCATTTAAGCTGATGTTTCCTTGCTCGTTGCAATCCGATCCTAGTTCACTGCGTGGTCCTCTGTACTGATTTCGGCCGCTTCCCTTCACATGAATACGGTCACCTGCGGGCTTGCAAGCGCTAGCGTCCGACGCTTTGAGTGGGTCCGTTGGACCGTTGCTCACCTGCTTTTGCTGTGCCAAATATTCCGCTCGTAGTGAGATGCGTTGGAGGTGTTCGCGCTGTCGAATACGCTGCACAAGCATATCATTCTGCAACACAGTCATATCTTGTGCTGCTCGCTGGAGAATTTTGTTATTTGCCGCAAAGTCGTGTGACTCGAATGTATTTTCACGCAAGCGTTGCTGTACCTCCTTGATGAACAATGTATCTTGCGTTAATTTAGCTTCTAGTTCGTCTATCAGTGCCTGACTGTGAGCAGGGTGTCGCTCACACATGAGCTTGACGCACTCGTAATTCTTGTAAAGTAGCTTGGCCATTTTGTGGCCACGCATGGTCTGTTCCAGCCGTTCAACAAGTCGAGTCAACTTAACCTCCAAATCACTGGTTGATAAATGCATTTTACTCAACTCTCTTGCTTCGTCGTGTGTTCGGTTGAAGATTTGGTGAAGAGCGACTCTTTCTTGTCGGAGCTGGTCGAGCTCATTACGATAGGACGCGATATCGTCCCGAAGCAGCTGCAGCTTGTTTGCAAAGTGATCAACAAAGCTTCGAGAGTCATTTTCGCAAGCTAGGGCTTTGATGTCGCTTCCTTTCTTGCTCGAAGTCCTACACTTGCTGGCTGATCGAGCAATTGCAGCTGCTGCCGCAGGACCAGGCACAATAGCAGAGCTTCCCGGTTCTACCCCATTAGAGAACTTGCGAATCTCAGGCAATTTCGCCCCGACAATAGCAGCAGCGGCAGCTGCCGCTGTCAGTGCAGTGGATTGTTCTTGCGCACTGCCCCTGGTGGCCCTTGAAGATAATAATTCGTTTATGTTCACAAGTGAGGACATCTGGCATTGTTGGGAATCTTTAGCAGCCTTGGTTGATCCCGAACTGCTGTTCTGTTCTTGGCGAGACCTCTGTGTCACACCCTTCAGAAAACGTTCCCCACAATTTGCAAGGGAGACCCAAGGAAACTGAATCCACATCCATCTGTGGTAAAAGTATGTCGAACACAGGGGTATTTCTTCATTCACTTTCATCGGTACATCCACAGCGCTAGGTTTGCCGCTAACTGCACCCTTTTCTCCTGTAGTTTCAACAAATGGAGTATTTAAAACTGAATTGCCATCTTTGTCCCTAGATAAGAAGGGCACCCCTAGACTAGCAAGATCGTCATTTGGGATAGAGGGATGAATGAATTGGGGCACGTCGGCCGCCTCTTCGAGGGAAAGAGTGGCAAATTCAAGCATGAAGTCAGCTATACGAAGAATCACCGTGGCAAGTTCATCATCTGATGGACTATGCGTAAACTTGTACTCGTCAACCGAACGTACGTACTCCTCTACGATGTCAAGGCAGGGGCGGGGGGGCTGTGTGCACCTCATTGTATCATCAAACTCTCCTGTGACGAGTTTGCGAATGGGCGCCCCTGGATTCGAGCATGCTGTCAAACTAGCCCACAAATTCAAAAACTCTGTTTTGTGCGCTGGAGTCCACCACAGACGAAACATTTGCACATCCACAAGAGCGGCGCGCAGCCTTGGCCAACTCCCACTTACCTCCAGGTGATAGGGAAGAGCGTCGAGTTTTCGATCACAAGGTGGGAGCTTACCAAAGTAGCGAGCCATGAGCTGGTGCGCGCGAACGTGAACCTCCGGGACGCGTATGTACTCATTGTATACTACTGCCGCATAGTCCTCATGTGAAAAATTTCGCAGGCCATTGACAGAAAAGGTAAAATCACGTAATACCCGGCGTATGCACTCACGTTGCTCAGAGGGTAACGTGTCGCCAGTGGCGAGTTCGACTATCCCCCACATCTCCATATCACTCAATCCATGTCGTGACGCGTATAGGGCAGTCAAAACTCGAGCGAGTATATTTGGAACGATTTCACGAGCCTCCAACTCTGTGGACTTGCTCACTGGGGCCGGAGACATCGAGGTATCAACGGTCGTGCAAGTTGAATCCACGTACTCGCTGCACATTTCAAGGACGCAGGCAATCAGCTCGGATGAGGTTTCAGCCGCTAGACATGAATCTATTTGCTGGTCAATAGGCGCATCTGACATCTCAAAACCAAGCCGCAAGGCATACAGTATTGTGCGCAGAAAAAGGGGTTGCGACGACGCTTTTGCAGTTACGAGTCGAAATTGCTGAGCTTGCTCCAGTGATTGGAGGGCCTGCTGGTTGACCTTCAAAAAACTTCCAATGATGAGATGGCGAACCTCAACAGAAAGCGGCTGCAGACGTATCGTCGGGCACTTCCTACGACGGAGTTCAGTATACGTTCGATGAATTCTTGATCCTTCATCATACAGGTCCTCGGAGAGTAAGTTCGATTGTTCGAGCTCGACTGTTGAAACGATAATTCGCACCCCCTGCGGCAACTCGGTAGGAAGCCAATGGAGTGTATCGGCGGCGCTTGATTCGCCACGCAGGCGGTTTACTGCGTCTAAAACTATAACTATCCTAGCTGGGAATTGTTTTTTGGCAGCTGCAGCCAAAAACCGATTTAGCGACCATCGAAGCCGCTCCTCAGATGTTGGGACTTCCATTTCTCGCAACTGAAAATGCTCCTTCAGCGCAGACTCGAGCCGATAAAGAAGATGCGCCAATTGCTTCGAGCGAGGTGAACACCCGACGAAATGTTGGAACAGAAATTCATCTCGATGTTTCATTTTCCGCCGCCGATTGACCCAATTTGCAAGCAGAGCGCTCTTACCGCAGCCGGTCGAGCCAGTGATCACTAGCGGCAATTTGACATCCCCTTCTATTGTCTCTGCATGACTATCCAGCGCTTCAAAGGCGGCTTCGTTTCCAGATTCATAAATGTAGTCGGAGCTACGGCTTGCTGCAAATGCCTCGTGCTCATCCTCATAGTCTGTCCCAGCCACACCCCCGCCTCTTGTTTTTGGCATTGTCTCGTGTCCCTGCAGCGCAGCGCGGACCGCGGAACGATTCTTCGAAGGTAACGGGTCAGCCATAATAGCGTTAGACGTGGAACAGCCTCATGGATACGAGATACGATTTTTCAATCAAGCCCGAGGAAATTTCATAAACATTCACTTCGTAGCATTCATCACATGAGTTCATGGATGAGATTGCCCCAGGGACCTCACGCTAACCCTAGTTTCCCCCGGGGGGAGCTAGAGAGATAGAGAGGTTTCTACCTTCATCCTCAGTGAACTGCACCTTGATGTTGCAGTGCACCATACCCCAGTGCGCTCCTACTGCCATGCGTATCCTGCTAGTTTTCCTTCCCTTCCTTAATTCATTCCAATCCAGTTTAAGTCTTATAGACAGCGAACTGAAGGAGTGTACAGCCAGCAGGGGCAGGAGAGCATAGCGCTCTTCTGTGTCTGTGGTCTGTCTGGTTGGAAGGACAAAAACAAACTCTGAAAACGAATAACCCAAGGTGATACTTCCCTTCAAGTATTCGTTTTGTTGAACATTTAATTACGAACCTCAGGCTGGCCTGTCGAACCCCCACTCAGAGGTTAGCTCTGACTGGGCGGATTCTGAGGACTCCAGTTTCCGGTAGCTGGGACCAAAATATGGAAGTAATTTGCCCTCAGCCTGACTCTTGACTAGGGTATGGTAATAACTAGTTAGTAGACTCCCTACTCAAGTAGGCAGGCTAATCTGGGATCGGGGCTCTCTGTCCTCAATCGCTGGAGTTAAGTGAGTAGGAAAGAAAAAGGGGCAACGTCATGGAAATCCAGATATGTATCCTCCGTCGCTCGCTGTGACTATCCTAAAGCCAGACTCTAGATACAAGCTCACTGCACTGCCAACTTCAAGCTAAGCCAGTCAAGTTACCTTAGTCCAGTCTCCCGCCACACGACTAAGAGGAGGGGCAAGTCGCAAACTCAGCTTCGTTGGGTTTCTCGTGTCCGCCCCCCCCCTTCGCCGGACGGGGCCCCAGGGAACCCGAAACGCCCCCGATAACTTTGGGTCGGTGGCTGGGGGCTTTACTCAGGCGCCGGGGGGCCGGGCGCCCCCCAAACTAGAACGCGTCGAATTTCCCGCGCTCGTAAAGTCCTCTGGCACGAGGCCAGTTGTCGAGGCTCGGACGGCTTGAGTGGCCCGCGCCATAGCAGCATGCGCAACTTTGGCGCATCGGCTTCTTTGCTGATGGGGTCGCGGGAAATTTCTGCTGAAGGTATTCTTCGTATGCGGCAAGAAGTAAGGGGCTCCGGGGAGGCCAGTAGTTGAAATTGCCAACATCTCCGCGCTCGGCTCTCCCCCCTCGCACCGTATACGGTGCAATTGGAGGGCAGCGGGTTCAGTGGGCCAGATGCAAAGTCAGCGCCCAATACTTGGGGCTCAACACTTGCGTTATTGGTTCAGGGAAACTGCTCGGGTGCATTGATTGCACTTCTGCTGGCGTTTGTAGCATTTGTAGCGCAAATGACTGGTGAAATTGGACCATCACTAAAAATGCATGGACGCAAGGTTTATTTGATACAATCAGCAACGAGCTGAGAAATCTCGATGTCAGAAGACCGCACTGCTATCTTTAAAATACACCCCAATCTTTCCTCTATATGCAGCTGCGCTCGCACCAAGATACAGATATTTCCTGCAAATGTCCCTGAAAGATGAAGCATGTGCGGTTTCCCTAAACTTGCGTCATCCACATCGTTTGTATGATCCTCTGGCCTGGAGAAGAAGAACAAGTTCGCAAAAAGCGGGCAACATACTAGACAGTAGACTCACCGCATTCCGAGGCAAGCAATTACAGCTGCAATTGCTACTTTCATATCTTTGAACTGCAGCGAAAACTTTTGGAGCACTTCTTGAGTCTTATCAATAGATTCCCAGACTTGACGAAATTCACCGATACTGGCCTGACAATGACACACGGTATGACGATGACATTCTCAGGGTTTGATCAAACCTTCACCATAAAATCAGTTGTTGAAATTTCGACATCCTCCAAAGGATACTCCTCGTGAAAACCTTCTTCGTCACCTTCTATCTCGCCTGTTCCAGGATCAACCTCAACAACACGGAACTTGAGCTCGGCCATGAAATGGGCGGCGGCCCCCATCCTAGATCCAGGGCAACAACGCAAAACAATCCAAGATCGAGCCGTTGCACCTAGAATTTTGGAAATGCTGTCATACATGAACATGACATGGACACAAGTGCAAACCACAATGCAGAGACGGTGCGCCCACGGAGGATACAATGCTGTAGGTCTCAATGGGTTCTACAGGCTCAAGCTTGACACCTATGCAGATGAATCGTGCAATAAAGGAGGCAGTCCACGCCGCGGGCCGACTAGTGTCTACTAGTAGCTGGTCGGCAATAGTATTTGTTATGGCAAATTCTAGGACTATGTGCTCATCCATCACGTGCTTCACACACGACACAACATATTCCGTCTCTGATTCAGTCAACTCGAGCGGAAGCGTGGACCGAAAAACGGTGCCCAGCGCGGCAAGTTCTGGAATTTTATACAGTTCAACTGCCGAATCGTCCAAAAGGGCACCGTTTGGGCAGACAGAGGATTGGGCCGTCGCCTAGGACAAGGTGTAAATGATTCTTAACCATCAAAATTATTAAGTGCCTGCAATTGAGTGGGTGGGCTGTGGTCCTCTACATGAGGTAGAGTCTCAAAGTTGAGAACAAGATCAGCATTTTCTTGGCCTTGAGCCATTTCGAACTTTTTCAGTGACCGCGCTAGGCGTGTAAATGGTACTGGTAGTGGCTCTACCAGCAATCGAATCTCCGGGAGGGTATCTCCCTCATTGCCGAGAGGTGATAGAGCAGTTTCTGCATCAATGTCATTTTCAGCAAGAGATACTACTGAGTAATCACCGAGCAAGCGCAGCGCGAAGGTTGCACGATCTCGGACCTCATCATCTTCATCGCGCAGCGAACGTCGCAAGAGTACTGACACTGATACCCGTAGCGCCGGTAGTTGCGCGGCGAATTTTGTGAGCGCTGTGACTGCAGCTGCACGCACGGTTGCATTCTCGAGGATCACGCGATTGTACACAAATCGGATGTAACGTGCCGGTGCTACTGTTGTTGGTCCTAGGATCCCAACGAGGTGCAATATTTGTGTTGACAGTGCGGTGAACTCACAGTCTTCGATGAATTCGCAGAGATGAAACAACGATGACTCTTTCGTCTCCGGAATGGCACACATCAGGGCAACAATGGCATCGACGATGGACTTTTTGAAGTCGAAGCCACCCTCTTCACGTAAAAAATTGGCAAGAAAACCGACAAGGACGCGATGCTTGAGAGGGTATTTCAGACAAAGCTCACGGATAGCGGTAACAACAACAATCTTGAACTCATCAGCAATTTCATTCATGAATGATGATATTTGTTTCATTAGTCGGTCAACAGATGATTCAGAGCCGGTCTTAAGCAATGTTGTTATTGCAAATGTTGCAATAGAGCGATTACCGTCAGCTATCAGGGATTCCATATCGTCGTTGCACTTAATGACCGCAGCTGGCTTAAATATCGCAACACTGGAGAGCGCTCGCATGGCTGCAAGCCGAAGTGTAGGCTTCGGAGAGGAAAGGAAAAGCTGCAGCACCGCAATTGCTGGGCCGATATCACGGTCTTCGGTGCCTGGTAGCGAACACAGTGCTTTTGCTGCCTCGTAGATGACAGCCTCTGAGCGATGCCGGAGTGACAACTCAAGAAATTGATAAGCAGCCCGTCCAGTCGCACTCGAGAGTACATTACCATCGGATCCTCGCACGATAGTAGTAATGTACCGAATGAGAAGGCATGTCGCTAATGGGCTTGAAATCGTCCCTCGAGTCAATTGCGCAACCATTTTTGAGATCGCAAGACGATCGTGTTGCTTTATGTCATAGAGTAAGGATAGAGCGTGAAACTGCACCATTTCTGAAGGAGAATGTAAGGCTTCCTGCACCTCGTTCACCCATCTCCTCACAACGTCTGGCGATCCTTTCATTAGATGTGCACCTGAATACATTCTCAAAAGAATTAGTCCCAAACACAGTTTATTTACCAGCAACCAGGGCGGAAGAGGCAACCATGCAATTCTTGTCAACAATCGCTTGCTTGACATATCGCTCAATCGCACCAAGCATAGTTGCATCAATCCTGGTACAAACATTGATAAAATCAAAGCATCGAAGCAAAATTTCGATCACGCACATTTTGGCAAGGACACGAATTGAATTCGCACGGAATAAATCCTCTTTGGAATTCATGTCTTTGGTCAACGAAGAAGTCACGATGATAACATCATCAGGATTACACGTTTCAGCGACCTACGAATCTTTAATGACCCACGCAGGCAACCCACGCGGGCATCACCTCCTTGATAAAAAAATAGACCATTCTTCGCAAGGATGCATCACTAGACTGGAAGAGCTTTGTAACACCAAAGAAGACCTCTGTAACTTCGGATGAAGACATGGCGTCACCCTGGGTCACAATATGCAGCAATTTGGTGATGAGCTGGGAGCATTTCCGCGGTGAGTCGGTTACTACTTTAGAGTCCGAGAACACACGACATTCTTGAAGTACAGTGGCTTTTTCTAAATCCGCGAAAGGTGAAGCTGCGAGGGGATTAAGCGCTGTGCTACCGTGCAGATCTAAGAGAACGGCACGTGAATCCGCGTCTTCACGCTTGAACTTGTCCTTGAGACCTTGAATTTCTTTCACCATGGAGGATAGTGTCAGGCCACCACCGTCGTCCACTGTTTCTCCAGAATTCATCATCGCGCCACGAGTCGTAGGCGCCTAGCGACGTCAAGTGGCGGATCCGACAACATGACGGGCGGGGGGTGGGTGGGTCCAGAGGCCGGGTTTCAAATACCAAAAGTGTACTTAAAGGGAACTTGTAACGCATGCGCGCGCACGCTGTAAAGAATCTAAGCCCCGTAGGAGCAGTATGAGCGCAGTGGGTGAGAGAGGGGAAGCTCAGCGTGCTACCTTACGGTGGCGCAGTCATCATATAACTGATTATAAGCATGCGGGAGGTGGTGGAAAGCGCAAAAGAGGCCACTGACCACGACAAAAAATTGAGAGGATAAAGAGAGGGATGTTTGCTGCGAACACAGAGGCAGCGCAGTTTCCAGAGGCAGAAATATGCGCTAGGCAAAAACCAAGCAAGAAAAAAAAAAGCGAACCGGGGCCTTGTCTTCTTAAGCGACAAGCAGAGACACGATGCAGAAAAAAAATTTAATAGCAAAAAAAGTACGCTAGCCTCCGCCATTGATGCAATTAAAGACAAAAGAAGAAGGAGATGCGCGCGAGAGTCTTGAGAGAAACTCTATAGAATGTCCGAATTTTCTATTCTTCCCAACAAAGGAGCTCGTTGATTGGCCGGGAGGTGGGTGGGTGGGTGGGCGCCGGGCGCCGGCACCAAAAAATCCGTCATGTTGTCTGGTACTTTTTTTTAGGCAGCCTCTTGCTAGTATGGTACTATTTTGACTTGGTAGGATAATAGCGGGGTTTTCTCCTGGAGTTTTGGGATGCCCGACCCCGAGTTCCCACTGCGAAGTGTGCTCAATTTCTCCCCCCCCCCTGGCCTGGAACATGCCAAACCCAGCATCAGAGATCGTGCGACCATCATACACGACGTCCAGCCAGCTCTCGAAGGCGCCGCAGGCGCCCCACTTCTCCAGGCGCCGGACGTGTATCGTGTCCGGAAAATGAAGCAGGCGGATGCTCCACTCTCGAATGACGAAAAAGGACGAATTAGTTCGTCAGACACGGTTTTCGTAGGCTCCCGATGAAGGGTGCACCAGTTTATTCGCATGTTCTTGGACTTGACAGTGAAAACCCCGCGGAGGATGGCCAGGGAAGTGCTTCTCGAGGAATATGATGCGCGCCGTGCAGTGTTTTTTCCAGCCCGTGGTGATAGCTTGGTTTTTCTTTAAGCCCCAACGCGCGATGCAAAGTGAAGAACTCCTGGACGTGCGCCTCGTTTTCCTCGAGCGCCGCGAATCTCTCGGGCCTCGTCGCCTGCGGTGCGAACCAGGGCTTGATCGCCGCGACCAGTGCTGCTCAGCCGCCAGTAGTCGCCGTAACTGGCGAGGAGGGGGTCCAGCGGCAGCTCGCCGCGGTTCACCGTGCCCTTGTCGACGATCATTAAAATCGAGCCCGTCATCATGTCCTCGGGCTTTGCCGTCGCCTCCTCGATGAGGATGTGGTGAGTGTTGAAGAGGATTCTGACCTCCGCCCGATGAGCTTCAGGCGCTTACCGATGATGGCCGTGAGCTGCGCGCCTGACACTTTGTACGCGGAGCAGTGCCGCGCCGCGTCTCCGAGCGTCACCTCGGCGACGCTGGCGGCGTACGTCAGCCGGTCAGCAAAGACCAGCGCTGCGGGGTCGAGCGACACCTTCAGCGGCTTCGTGTAGTTCTCGATGAGCTCGCCCATGAGCGCCGTGGCGCCTGCCTCCGCATTGCGCACGCGCTCGTGGTAGTCCGAGATGTCGGCCAGAGGCTACTCGATGCGCCGCGCGACCTGTCATCGCTCGATTCGATGGCCCGACGGGCTGCGTGAACGCGCATTCTTGGATTCATAATATAATTGAATTGTTAAGTTGAAGAAATTCTATAAGTTTTGCACGGTCCGCGGACCGCGGGAAGCGAGGCGAGGCGAAGCGCAGAGAGCAGCCTCGTCACGCCCGTGCCGTCCTGCGACTCGAGCCGCACGGAAGGCGACGACCGTGTCGCGTGCGCCCTTGGCGCACAAGGACAGGCCCAGGTGGGCGGGGTCGTTGACGCACGCGAGCGGCGGAATGAAAGGAAAAATGTCGAGACCGACGCGGCCCGGGTACTCCGCCTGGAAGGCGGAGTAGAAGCGCGACTTCTCGAAAGGCACGTGCCCGTGTCCGCCTCCCAGTCCGCGAAGTACGCGAAGAACGAGCCGTCGGCCTTGAGCTTGAGCGTGTCCGCGAGTTCGTAGTTCGGCCATTCGGCGGCGGGGTCGTCTCCGTCGTGGCTCTAGCGCTGTTGTAGCCGCAGACTTGGCGGCAAGCCACCTTGGAGCCCTTGGCGCCCCCGCTCCAGAGCTGGTCCGCGACGAGCGCCATTTTGTGATCGACGTCGTGCCGTCTGTCGACGAGTTTCACGCCCGCACGGCCTGCGGGGGTCGCGCGGTCAACGTGCGGTCGGGAGGCGACTTCGAGGGGTACTCACACGCGTTGCAGACCGATTTTCCGGGGCAATTGAACTGGGGGACGTCCTTGCAGAGCTTGGCCATCGGCTTGGTCGCCTCGCTCAACCAGCGGCAACCTCTACACAGCTAAGATCATTGAAGATCTGCTGTTCGAACATGAAGGATGCCGCCGTGAAGCAGCTGCACACGGTGAAAGTCGCATGCGTGTCGACGACGATGGTGTGCTGGATGATGCTGGCCTGTTGGGCCCACCGCGCCGTCGATTCGTCCAAAGGCGCCGTCGAGAACTTGCAATTCGAGCTTCGGGCCGCCGGGCCGCGGCGCCTCGCTGCGGGGGCGTGCGGACGTCTCCGACGGAGAAGGTGGGGTTTGAGCTGGACATCAGGGATGCGATCGGCTTCGACCTCGTCCTCAAGCGCAAACACTGGACGGCGCGGATGATGGTCGGGAACCGTGTGGAAATCAAATTTAGAACTCAGGGGGAGCACGATTGTTTTTTGTGACACCGTCGATGAAGCCGCTGACATCGCAAAACCTGTTATAAAACCGAACAGGTCTTGCGTTGCCTGCATCGCTTGTGCATCGCCGTCGGCGAGCGCCGTGACGCGCCCCGGGGCCGAGCCGCCCAGTGAGATTGAGACTGCCAACTTTCAGGTCTGAAGACCATGGGGTTGGGCGCGCGCGCCATCGTCTAAAAGGCCACAATGTGTGCGGTATAGTTGGAGCGAGGGGTCGCATCGCTGATACACAGCTTGAGCACACACAACCATGTTTACTACATGGGCGATGGAGTAATTTCGTTTCCCACACTGAGTATGAGGTAGGTACTTACTTTCGGGCCTCGGCCGCCGCAACCCCCCCGTTCAACCGAGGTTCAGCCGCGGTTCAACTTAGAGTTCTACGACCCATCCGGCAGATTTGTCACCGCGAGGCGCTGCGGGCCCTAGCGCGAGAGTAGGGGCCCCGCCCGGTCGGTCCGTAGACGGCCGGGTTCCTGCGTCTTTTTGTGCGGCGAGTCGCCCCCTCCCCGGGGCCTTGGATCCGTCGAAAGAACGAGAAGAGACGACTCAAAACGACCGACGTGGCATCGATTTAAGCGCGGCGTGGGCGGCGCGTGCGGCCTACCTGACGAGCTACCGCCGCGCCGCCGCCACGTCACTCGCCGAACATTTGTTTGCCACGGCGGCCGCGAATCGGCGATAAACCCGGGGTAGATAGGTACCCTGGCGGCCCACCAGCCCCAATTCGCTTATCATGGGGCTTTTGTTTGATGCGCCCTCTTGTAGTAGGGGCGGTCAATGAAGCCCGGACAGATTTGCCTGTTTTTTTTTTAAACGACGATGCTGGCGTCGGGGAAATAGCGCTGCGCCTGCGGCAGCAGGCTCTTCACCATCGTCCTCGCCCTCGACGAGCCGCATCGCGTCCGTAAGCACTGTCAAACCGCCGCGGTCGTCGCGCGCCATATCGGCTGTATCGAGGCAGGAAACGAGTGCACGGCACGAACGAGCACGGCAAAGGTATAGCGTCAGCTGCTCACAGCAGCTTCCAAACCCTTGTGGCCCGACGTACGCGAAGCACAAGCACTGGAATCGATGCAGAACGCGAGAACGGCTCGGTCGCTGAACCACGCGCAAAGCGTGCGGTCTGAGCACGTTACCGCGCGCCGCGAATGCGTTCCGCGCCGCTGCAGGCCAAACCACGCGGCACAACTATGCGTACCAATACTGTCGAGACTCAGACGGCTTCAGCGGGTCGCGCAACGGCCCTACCGGCGATCATGAACCATCGATAAGTGTGATTAGCTCGATCC
>MDSX01070434.1_pt1 | contig 18440 bp, 14 predicted proteins | sample 811141 | NCBI WGS metagenome assembly MDSX01 (sample SAMN05326642, study PRJNA326480) | marine metagenome | isolation source: seawater | place: Atlantic Ocean: South East | collected 2010 | reverse complement strand
AGAATCAAAACAATTAAAAAACTTGAATGTATGGTTAGAAAAACATCCAAATTATATGAACATTCCAAGTGAACAAGAAGAATTTGCAAAGTTAATGAGTGAATGCGGAAAATCATTTGATGATGGAAGAGAGAAAATAATTAAAAAACTATGCGATAATGTATATATAGAAAAAACAGATGAATCTTAAATTTCTATTGTATCAATATTAAATATTTTGGCACCTTTATTTATTTCTTTTTTACCAACAACAAATTTATTGAAATATTTATTATTTAATTCTTGTGATGGAATATGATTGTGAACTTTTCTAGCAATCATTTTATATAATTTAAAATCTGGATATCTCTCTTCTCCGTCGTTTTTATATAAGACATTTCTACTTTTGTCATCTTTACACCAATTAATTATAATTTTATGTATTGGTGATTTAATTTTATCAATATCATCATATAATTCATAAATATAATCTAACATCGAACATCCTAATCTACATAAATCAAAACTTGGATTAGGTTGAATAACTGGTTTTTCATTATCATAATAAGGTTCGAAATTATATTGTGTAGCAGCATCTCCATCTTTATGAAAGCTATCACTACACATTAAATGATTTTTATATTTATATATTGCTCTACCAAAATCAATAATTTTGAAAATTTTACCAAAAGTTTTTACTTTATAATGTTTATCATTATATTTATAATATAAATATTTCTTTTCTGTTTCAACATACATAATATTATTAGTATGTAAATCATTATGTGTAAAATCAAAAAGTTTTTGATAAGTTATGAGAATCATTAGAATTTGTATTACTATACATCCCAATTCTTCTTCATTAACAATATCTTCAACTAATAAATAATCAAGAGTATTTTTACATTGTTCTAATGCTATAATTTGAATTGGAAATTTATCTATTGAAACAAAAACATCTTCCATTTCACTGGAAGAAGATTCGGAACTTTCTCCTTCTTCATCATCATTTTCATTGCTTTCAGAATCTTGATTTGTAATAGATGAACGTGAAGAACATGAAGAAGATGAAGAATTTGATTTACTTTTACTACTTTCACGATCTTTTAATGATAATGTTTCAAATATTAATTCTTTTTGTTCTGTTATATTATCTTCATTATTAGATTCTAATATATTATCAACAATATCATCAATAGTATCATTATTATCATTATTATCAGTATTATCAGATATATCTATACTATTATCAATATTAATATCTTGATCATTTTTTTCATCATTCATATCAACATCAAATTCATTCATATTAATACTTGAAAAATTTTTTTCTAAATCATCATATACAGTTTTTTGATTATTTAGTTCTTCAATATTCATTAAATCAGTTTCATCATCATCAAATTCTAATCTTTTTTTATTATCACGAGAATTATTATTTATTATACTTTCATAATCGGGATTCAAAAAATGAAAAAAATTATTAATATTTTTATAAAAAAAGTCTTTATCTTCTAAAAATTCCATATCATCACAAATATCAATTATGTAATTATTTTTAATTCCAAGAAAAGATCCATAGAAGTCTATACCGTGTAAAAATCCATAATTATTATATAATTGTGAAGATAAGTATGAAAAGAATCCATCAACATAAGAACAATTATTATTATCTCTTATTTTTTCTAAAACACTATTATCATTTAGTTTGGGTAATTTGTATATATTTTCATCATTAACATCATATTTTCCAGCTAAAAATTTAACTGGGTCTAAAAGTGGACTTAATTTAAAAAATAATTCGGTTTCATGGATATTATTTGTTTCAGTATCTTCATACTTTATTTTGTATTTATTTTCTGATACTTTTTCAGTTATTTCTGTAATATGTTTTTTGTTATTTAAATTAATTGAGTTAAAATTATTCTCATTTATTGAAAAATATTTTTCATATAAAGGAATATAGTTTTGTGGATTTTCTAGATTGAGTAATACTTTATTAGTAAAATTGCTAAAAAGAATCTCATTATTATTTTTCTTATAATTTAGATTCATTAATCAATAATTATTAAATATTTTTTAAATTAAAAATTTTATCTTAATTAATTTTTAATTTAATTATAATTTTTATGTTTTTCGTTAATATAAAAACAATAATATATAATAAATTATTATGAGTTTAGAATTAAAGAAATTTGATATGAAAAAAATTACTTTTAAACCAGATGAAAATAAGGGACCTGTAATTGTATTAATTGGTCGTCGTGATACTGGAAAGAGTTATTTAGTTAGAGATTTACTTTATTATCATCAAGATATTCCTATTGGAACTGTTATATCTGGAACTGAAGCTGGAAACGGTTTCTACGGTAGTCATGTTCCCAAATTATTTATTCATGAAGAATATAATACAGTTATTATTGAGAATATATTAAAACGTCAAAAAACAGTTCTTAAAAGAGTTAAACAAGACTTAGAAAATTATAGAAAAACTTCTATTGACCCTCGTGCATTTGTTATTTTAGATGATTGCCTTTATGATAATGGTTGGGCACGTGATAAGATGATGAGACTTTTGTTCATGAATGGACGTCATTGGAAAATCATGCTGGTCATAACAATGCAATATCCTTTAGGTATCCCGCCAACGCTCAGAACTAACATTGATTACGTGTTCATTTTAAGAGAACCATACATCGCAAATCGAAAGCGTATTTATGAAAATTATGCTGGTATGTTTCCAACATTTGAGGCATTTTGTCAAGTGATGGACCAATGCACAGAAAATTTTGAGTGCTTGGTAATCAATAACAATGTTAAATCGAATAAATTACAAGACCAAATTTTCTGGTATAAAGCGGAACCACACAAGGATTTCAAGTTAGGTTCCAAAGAATTCTGGGAAATGTCTAAGAATCTTGGTTCAGATGATGAAGATGAAATGTATGACCCAAATTCAGCATCAAATAATAAGCGTAAAGGTCCAAAAATTAATGTAAAAAAGAATAAATGGTAATACTGTTTATATAATAACTATCTATTTTCTTTTATATTCTTTTAATAAAGAGTTTGTTTTTATAATTTTGCTTTCAAATATAAAAACAAATAAAACTTAAAGAAATATGTATAAATATAATTATAAATAATGTCTAGTTTAGATATTGTTGATTTGATTACTAACAACCCTATTACAAAATTGTCTGATACACATAATAATAAATTTTTAGAAAAAGTAAAAAAAAACTTTTCGGATAATGAACAGCAAATATTTATAACTAGTTTTTATAGTTATTTAAATTATCATAAAACAGAAGATTATATTATAGATTTAGATAATATATGGAAATGGTTAGGTTTTGCAACTAAACAAAAAGCGATATTATTATTAGAAAAAAATTTTATATTAAATAAACATTATAAACTTTTGCTTAACCATGAGGTTAAGCAAAATATTATTAAAATTAATAATTGCTATAATTTTGGTCCTGAAGCTTCAGGAGCAAAAAATAAAGGCAGTGGTGGTCATAATATTCAAAAATATTATTTAAACATTAAAACATTTAAATCGTTATGCTTAAAAGCTCAAACAAAAAAAGCAGATGAAATTCATGAATATTATATAAAGTTAGAAGAATTAATCCAAGAAGTATTAGAAGAAGAAGCAACAGAAATGAAAAATAAATTATTAATAAAAGATAATGAGATTAGTGAAAAAGACAACTTATTAAAAAATGCGAATCAAGATAAATATAAAACAATTGAAAAAACATTAATTTCTAAATTTCCAGTAAATACAGAATGTATTTATTTTGGAACTATTGATAATACAAATGACAAAGGAGAAAAATTAATTAAATTTGGACATAGTAATAACCTTCCTTTAAGAGTTCAAGACCATCATAAAACATATAATAACTTTATTCTTCGTGATGTTTTCAAGGTTCATAATAGACAAGAAATAGAAAATACAATAAAAGCATATTCAAAAATAAAAAATCATATGCGAACTATTGAAATAAATGGAAAAAATAAGAATGAAATATTAGCATATGATGAAACCTATTTTACTATTAATCGCCTTTCAAAATATATTAAAGATATTATTTCTGAAAAGACATATAGTATTGAAAATTTCAATAAATTATTAGAAGAAAATTCAAATTTAAAAAAAGAAAATGAAGAATTATTTAATACACTAACTATTTCAGAAGAAAAAATAAAAAATTATGAATTAGACTTGAATGAAAAAAATGAATTAATTGAAAAATTAGAAAATTCTATTAAGTTATTAAAAGAAGAAACTGTTGAAAATATAGAAAAAACAGTAGTTTATAATAACTCACTTATAGAAGATAATGAGCTAAATAAAAAATTTAATAAATTTATAGATGAATGTTGTATTATAAGAAATGATGTAGAAGTGGATTCTGGAGATATTATTGGACAATTTAGAATTTGGAACGGAGAGAAACCAAAAAAATTATTATTTGAAGAATTTAATAAATATTTAAGAACTCGTTTTTTAGCATGTAGATTACAAAATCAACAAAAAAATCAATGCGTTCATGGATTTAAGGGTGTAGCATTAAAAATAATTAATTATAAAAAGAAAGAAATAAATAATATAACAGAAAATTTTTTATTTGAAAATTGTTCTTTCTCTCCAAATCATAGAGCAGCTAATTCAAAATTATTAGAAGAATATAAAAATTACAAAAATAAACTTAATATAGAAATAAATAATAATGAAGTAAAAGAATTAAAAACATATCTTAATAATTGTGAATATGTTTTAAAAGGAACTGTTCATTTACATAATGATAATTTTACATATGAAGGATATTATGGTATTGGTTTAAATAATGATACAAATATAAGAATTAGTAAAGCTAATAGTAGTAAAAAAGTATGTAAACTTGATTTAGAAACAAAATCAATATTAAATATGTGGGATTCAATAGCAAAAGCAGCATTAGAAGAAAATATTTCAGCATCTAAAATGAGTAGAAGTATAAAAAACGAAGTAAAATATGACAAGTATTATTATGCTATATCATGTGAATAATTTTGGTTTACCACTTACTAAAGCAAAAAAATAAATAAATTAATTAAAATTGAAATACTTTTTAATTTTAATTAAATAAAAGAAAAGAGTTTCTTCATCAATTTTTCAAAATGACTACAACACGCAGACAACCAGTTCAAAGACTTCGCCGTTCAAATACTGTAAAAAATCTACATGGTATTATCAATTCTAGTGGATTAAATGAAGATGAAAAAAATGAGATATATGATTTATTGGTAAAAGAGTTAGGTATAGAATTAGAAAATATAACGCAAGAACCAGATAGAGAAGAAACTTGTGTTGCTGTAGAAATTCCAGAATGTTGTATTTGTATGGAACAAATTGTTTGTCATCAAGAAACTACAAACTGTGGTCACAAATTTCATACAAGTTGTATCCATCGATGGTGTGAATCTAATAATAGCTGTCCTATGTGTAGACAAACTAATCCAATTGGATTAATGGAACATCCTACTACACCATCTGGTAATACTGGAGAAAACGTAAACTACTATTACAATAATTACAACAATATCAATAATTATATAAATAACATTAATAATAATATTCGCAACAATGTAGAAAATCCATATATTAATAGAAATTATAATGAGAATATAATTAATCACATAGAAAATACTCTCTATGTAAATAATTACAATACAAATATGATTTATAGAAGTGACTCTGATTAATTATAATATCCACACATACATTTTCCGCCAAATCCTGGTAAATAATAACCTATTGAACCATTGTCACATCTACATGTTCCTGGAAAAAACATAGTTGATGGTGTTTGTAAACAAAATTCTTTAGAAAATCCTTTACTAATACATGATTGATAGTTTTCACTATTACCAAAGCCTTCACAAGATTTTTTATTGACTAAATTTATTATAATTATTATTAATAATATAAGAAATGCTACACTAAGAAATCTCATTAATATATACAAATATTTTTTTTATTATTCTGAACTACTATTTAATAACGAAAGTAATTCATTCGCATTTATCCCAATTGGTCCTTGAACATCTAATAAACGCGTACTGCCATTATTTCCTTTGCCAAATGTCATATAGTATTGAGCATCTCTACCAATTCCTTGTCTTGGAGAAGCTAATTTTTCTAAATTTTGATATTCACCCTTTAATTTATTTAATAATTGTTTTAATTCACCTCTTAAATCTTGATTAACATTTTTAATATTAGATTCTATTTTTTCTTGTTCGGAGAGAATTTCCTTTTGTAATATTTGTATTTGAGATATTATAGCTTGAATTTCTTGTTTTTTTGATAACATATCAGTAACATTTGTTTTTGATATTTCTTGTGTTTTATCATCTTTTTGTATTTCAGGCATTCCAAATTTATTATTTAAAATTTTATTTTTTATTTCTTTTTGTCTATTATTTAATGAAGTAATTTGTTTTTGTAATTTACTTTTTTCTTTTTGAGCATGTTTTAACTTAGCTAAATCTTCAAGAGATAAATTTTCTTTCTTTTGTTTACTTAATTTATTTATTATATTATCATAATAACCCATTTTTTTAGTTAAATCTAATATTTTTTTCTCAAGTTCTTTATTTTCATCGATAAGTTTTTGATACTCTTCAAAAGATTCACTCATATCTTCGGGTGTATCTGGAACAGGAGTTGTTGGTGGTTGTTGAGGTGGAGCAGGTGAGCTAGAAGGAGGGGGTGTTGGTTGCTGAGGTGGTGGTTGCTGAGGTGGTGGTTGCTGAGGTGGTGGTTGCTGAGGCGGTGGTTGCTGAGGCGGTGGTTGTTGAGGTGGTTGTTGTTGAGGCGGTGGTTGTTGAGGCTGTGGTTGTTGAGGCGGTGGAGTAGGTGGTCTAGAAGGAGGGGGTGTTGGTTGTTGAGGTGGTGGTTGTTGAGGTGGTCTAGAAGGAGGGGGCGTTGGTTGTTGAGGAGGTGGTCTAGAAGGATGGGGCGTTGGTTGTTGATGAGGTGGTTGTTGAGGAGGTGGTTGTTGAGGAGGTGGTTGTTGAGGAGGTGGTTGTTGAGGAGGGGGTTGTTGAGGAGGGGGTGGCACTCTAGGTTCTTCACAATTAATTTTTTCAGATTTACTTGAAGTATTATTTACGCACCGAATTAATTTAGAAAAAGATACAGCGTTACTATCATCTTTTATTACACTAAATTCGAAAACTAGTGGTGTATTAAGTTGAACATTTTCTTCTTTAGAAGCGGCATCTAATAAGGCATTATATTTTGGATTGCAAAACTTTTGTCCTTGAGAAAAATCAGAAATTTTCTTACAAGATTCTAAACCAGCTTTATTCAAAAATTTCATAACTAATGGTTTATCACGATTTTGAACTATTTTTTTAGGTAAAAATTTTAATAATTTTTCAAATCTGTTATTTGTAGATAAATTATTAGTTAATATTTGCCATAGAGGCAATATTTCATTATCTAATATTTTAGATGGTTCTTTGGTTTTTATTTTAGATATAGCACTAGTAATTTTTTGTTTAGCCTTTTCTTCTTTATCCTCTTGAATTTTCTGTTTTTCTTTGTCCTTTTTTTGTTTGTTTTTTAAAACAGATCTTCCAATTTTTTCTTTTGCTTCTTGAATTTTTTTTTCTTCTTTTTTTACTTGTAATGTATTTTTAGCTTTTTTAGTTCTAGCTAATTTTTGTAAATTAATAGCAGCTTCCCGTTTTTTTCTCTCTTCTTCATCTTTTCTAGATAAATCCTCTGCTCTAGCAATTTGTTGTTGTTGTGTTAATTGTTCAACTGGAACAGTTGGGTCGGTAATTCTAATTTTCTTTTTTGTTTTTTTATTTTTTAAAGCTTGCTCTTTAGTAATTTCTCCTCTAGCTATAGCATCTCTAACTTTTGATTTTAATTTACTTCCTCCAGAATTATATTTTTTAAGAGAAATTTGTCTAAGATTATTTGGTTTATTTTTTTTGTTAGTAAAATTATTTTTTTTATTATTATTTTTAATTTTATTTTTTCTAAATTTCTTTTTAGTATTCTTTTTTGTAATCTTATTATATTTTTGATTGTATTTATTATTTATTTTACTTTTGTTCATTATATATTTATTATATATTTTTATTATAAATATATATTAATGACGTGTGAATCAGCAACCGCGCCTATAAATATAATAGATGCTTCCGCTAAAGATTGTAAAGGAAAATGCGACTATTCATTTTTTTATCAAAATACAAGTGGTTATGTCAAAAATTATAATAATCAATATTTATTAGTTAATATTCAAGATAATACTATATCAACTTTCAATAGTAAATCTTATCAAATTGAGGAAATAAGAATTTATAGTCCATCATTACATACTTATGGAGGAACAAAAGCTGATGGAGAATTTCTAATTATCCACAAAAATGTAAATGGGCCTGATAAATTAATTGTTTCAATACCTTTAATTAAGGGAGGAAATATAACACAATCATCAAATGATATAAAAAATATGATAAATATAGCAGCTCAAAGTGGAGTTAATCAATCAAGTGAATTAAATGGCATGACTATTAATTTAAATGATTATATTCCAAAAACAATTTATTATTTTTATAGAGGAACGCTACCTTATTCTTGTGGAAGTGGTGTTTTAGTAAATTATGTAGTATTTAGCAAAAATATAAGAAATAGTCCAATAAATATACCAGAAGATATATTAAAGAAACTTAATAATATTATTAAAAAACAAAATGTTGAAATAAAACCAACTCCAGATGAATTTGGTAAAAGTAAAGGTCCTCCTTCAATGAGTGGATCTTCTGGTGGTGATATATATATTGATTGTCAGCCAGTAGGAGAAGAGGGAGAATTATTAGTTAATACTCCAAAAACTTCTATATTTGGCGATAATCTTCATAATTTTGATCCTAATAAATATAAATGGTTAGGAACTGTGGCATTAGTAATATTATTTATTATGATAGTTCTAGCATTTAAGAATAGTATTATGAATTTTTTCAGTAGTATTTTTGATTTTGTTTTTTCTTATAAAAAACAACAAACAGGTGGAAATATTAGATTAAAACGTAAATAATATATTAATAAATTATAAATATATTATTTATCGAGGGGTTGTTTGTCCTAATAATGGAGTTAATCCACCAATTAAACTAGCTATTTTACTTCCACCAATTTTATTCATCATACCTTCAACTTTATCAATCATGGGTTCTAATGTTGCTATTGTTTGTTCAATCGCTTGCTGCTGTTTTATTAATTCATCTGGATTATGTAATAAATTATCTACTATAGCATGAGCATTTTCTATTTGAGTAGTTTTAGAATTTTGTTTACATGAAGGGCCACTACATACACCATCTACTTCACCTTTTTCTTTTTTCTTGTCAATAATAACAGGGTTTTGTGGAGTTTTATTATCTTTTAAGGCATCATTCATAGCATTATCTGTAGTAGAATTTTTTGGTTTTTCTTTTTTACCAGTTAAAGCATTGTATTCTAAAATTTTATATGAACCTTTTCTATCAGTTAATGTTTTTACATTTGAATCATCTTCTTTTTTAACTGTTTCTGTTTTTTCATCTTTTTCTTCATTATTATCTTTCTTTTCAGTAGTCATGCCTTCTCTATTTCTATTGTAATTCATAGCAACAGCAAAATTTGTAGCAAATATTGATACGGCAAAAACAATAATCATATTATCTGTAAAATATGTAGTTAAGTAACCAATTACTAAAAACATAAAAACAGCAGTAAAATTTTCGCTCATTAAATAGCCAAATAAATTAGTTACTGCTAATATTAATAAAATATATAAAACTATTTTACTTTGGCTTAAGTTTTTCATTTGTTTTTTTAATGAAGCAGTATTCATATATAATATTATAATATATAAAAAATTATGAATATTATATTAATAAATTAGCTAGTATTTTATCTAGATCTCATTTTTCTTCTAGGAGATTTTTTTTTTGATAACGCTTTTTTATTGTAGCGATAACCACCTTTTTTCATTTTTCTGGATTTTCTGGATTTTCTAGATTTTTTCATTTTTCTAGATTTTCTCGATTTTTTCATTTTTCTGGATTTTCTAGATTTTTTCATTTTTCTCGATTTTCTTCCACCTGCTTGAGCAGGTAAAGCTAACGCTGGTATCTCATTTTGATCATTTGGTTTTTCTTGATTGGCTAATTGTATAATGGAATTAATAGCATTAACAAAATCAGGTGATACTTCACCAATTCCATTTAATTGATCTAAAATACCATTTAATTCTTGATATAATTCTTGAGCTCTTTCTTGTCCTTCGGCACCTTGATTTTTTAATTCAGTTATTTTTGTTGTTAAAAATCTTAAAGCAGAATTTAATGATTGAGTAAAATTATTAATAGCTCTAATATTTCCAGATACAGAATTTATTTTTTGAGTAATTTGTTGTTTTACTTGCGCAATATCTTGAGCATTTGCCATGATTATATATTATAATAATATTAATTATTGTAAAGTATAATCATTAATTTCAGAACGAACCTGTTCTATTTTTCCTAAAATTTTATATTTATCATTTTTAAGTTCTTCTAATTTATCTTTTGCAACTTTACTTTCTTCTATTAAAGAATCCAAATAATTTGAAATATTTTGTAAAGCTTCATATTGTTTTTGTTTTTCTTCAATAATTAGTGAATAATAATTTTTATAGTCATCATAAACTTGCTCCAAAAAATTATTTTCTCTCTTTCTTTCTTGTAAAATTTTATATTCATCTTTTAAAATTTCTTTTCTTTTATTTATTTCTAACATTAATTTATTTTTAACAACATCTTGACAATTTGTTAGCATTATATATTTAATATAATATTTATTATTATTTAATACTTCTTTTATAAATTATTAAAATTATATAAAAAATCTATACTAATATTATTTAGGATGGAAAAAAAAATAATTGAGCCTTTACTAACTGAAGACGATAAACGTTTCGTAATGTTTCCAATTAGCGATAATGATGTATGGAGTATGTATAAAAAAGCTGAGGATTGTTTTTGGAGAGTCGAAGAAGTTGATTTATCAAAAGATTATAAGGATTGGGTAACCTTAAGTGATAACGAACAACATTTCATTTCTATGATTTTAGCTTTTTTTGCTGCCAGCGATGGAATAGTTCTAGAAAATTTAGGTTTAAGATTTATGTCAGAAGTTCAATTAGCAGAGGCAAAAGCATTTTATGGTTTCCAAATCGCAATGGAAAATATTCATTCTATAATGTATAGTCAATTAATAGAAACATATATTAAAGAAACAATTGAAAAAAATAAACTGTTTAATGCTTTAAATAATTATCAATGTATTAGAAAAAAAGGTGATTGGGCATTAAAATGGATAAAAGATAAAGATTCTTCTTTTGCAACACGATTGGTTGCTTTTGCTTGCGTAGAAGGAATATTTTTTTCAGGAGCATTTTGCTCAATTTATTGGATTAAAAAAAGAGGATTATTGCCTGGATTAACATTTTCAAATGAATTAATTAGTCGGGATGAAGCTTTACATACAGAATTTGCTATTCTCCTTTATAGTAAATTAGAAAATAAATTATCAAATGATGTTATAAATAATATAGTAAGAGAAGCTGTTTCTATTGAAAAAGAATTTATTTGTGAAGCTTTACCGTGTAATCTCATTGGAATGAATCAAAAATTAATGGGACAATATATTGAATTTGTTGCTGATAGATTATTATTACAATTGGGATATGATAAAATATATAATGTATCATGTCCATTTGATTTTATGGAAAATATTAGCGTTGAAGGAAAAACAAATTTTTTTGAAAAAAGAGTAGGAGAATATGCTTTAGCAACAAAATGTGAAAATAAAGAAGATGCATTTGAATTTTCGGACGATTTTTAATAAAATTATTTTTAGTAAAATTATTTTTAGTAAAATTATTTTTAGTAAAATTATTTTAAGTATAATATTTACATAATATATATATGACGGTTAGTCCAACCGGTTACTGGCTTCTTGATAGAATGATTTTTTTAACAAATAAAATTTTAAAAATTATTAATGAAAAAGGTATAGAAATAATAACAAATTTATTAAAAGATAGTAATACATTTACAGGTATAAATACATTTAAAGGCGGAATAAATGTTGATACTATAAATAGTATTAATAAAAATACAACATTTAATTCAGAAATATTTATTAATGGTAATATTACATCAAACAATGGAATATTTATAGGTAATACATTAGATATAGGTATAATAGAAAGAAATACAACTTCAAAAATTATTACATTTAAAAGCAATATTCTTATGGATGATAATAATATTTATGATGTAGATGGAATATTTGGTAATATAATATTTGGTAATATAATATTTGGTAGTACAATAAATATAGATGATATATCATTAAAAAGTAGTATTTTACCATATATTACAGTAAATGATGATATTAGATTTAGTAAAGATATTAATGTAAATGGTAATTTAATAATTGATGGTTCAACTATCACAGTTGATAGAGAAACATTAACTATAAATGATAGTTTAATTATTTTAAATGCAAATATAGAGAAAACATCAATTAAATATACACCCCATGCTGGTATTATTGTAAATACACATGATACTACTGAACATAACACAGGATATTTATTATGGAAATTATTTGATCCAAATAACCCTTCAAATGAAGATTTAAATAGAACATGGGATTTAAGTGGCGATAATCTAAGAGGTAATGTTTTAAAGGCAACAACCATAAGGGGTAATATATTAGATTCATATTATTCTCCAAATATATCAGTAATTAGTGATATAGATATGAATAATAATGATATAAGTAATATAAATACATTAACATCGACAGATTTAAATATAGATGTAATAAAGACAAATACAGCATCAAATATATCAGTTTTAAATACTATTGATATGAATAATAATAATATTTATGATGTAGATACATTAACTCTGAACAATATAGATGTTAATTTAATAAAGACAACCAGAATAAATTATTTAAATACACAAAATAATTTACTACAAAAATTTATAAAAGTAATAAATACAACTACAATCGCAGTAGGTTATAATATTGAAGACATATCTGGTAATATTACCGCTGTAAACGATATATTTAATAAAACTCAATTTTTTAATTTATCAGAAGAACCATCTACATTTAATGGTGGTCATTGGATTACTGGTATAGATTTGAACATATTAACATGCGGATATACTACTGGTATTCTGCAACATTATCAAAATTTTAAATTGGGAATAACTTATAAAGTTACAGAGAACGATACTGAATGGTGGCCAAGTTTCGGTGGTGAAACATTTCCACATATTTATGATAATACTTTTTCTTTTCCCGATGATGACATTGATATATACATAAAAAAAATTTCAGGAGACGATGTTAATGTTTATCTAATAGCAAAGATAAGAAGAAATAATAATTCAAGCGATGATATAAATCAATTTAGTTTTGCTATATTTAATAGCTATACTACAAATTCTAATTATTTAACTAAAGTACAATATGTATTAGATATGACAGTTTCTAATTCTTCTAAATATCCAAAAATAACAGTTTAACAATAATTTAAATATAAAATATCTTAAATAACAAATAAGAAATATAAAATAATAATTTTTTATATTAATATGGATTTAAATATAAAAAATTACAGAACAGATGAATTATTTAATTTATTTAATTTAAATTTAGAAAACTTATCTCTCCAAAATCTTAAAGAGCAATATCTTAAAAAATGTCAAAAAATAGATAATTCACAAGATAATATTAATATAAATAAGGAAGAATTTAAAGTTTTTTTCACAGAAGCATTTACAAAATTAGTAGATTATATGAAAGAACAAGATGATAATAAATTAAAACAATTATTACACATTGTAGAAACAGACCACCCTCCACCAGAAAAATTTTTCAATAAAGCATTATTGCCAAATGAAAAAAGAGAGAGAAAAAACCCAGATGAATTATTAAACGTAGATAATGGACTATTATTACCAATACAATCAACGCCGGTAATTCAATCGAATATGGATAACGAATTAACAGATGGACAACAAGTTCAAAATTATATAGAAAAAACACCAATAACAGTAAATTTACAACCTTATAAAAGAGGAAATTTTAATCCTTTAGTAAAAACATCAACTAATATTATTTTAAATATAAATTCATTATTTAGAAATATTTTAAAAGGAAAAAATTCGACAAATTTTTCAAATGATATGAGTAGTAAATTTATGTATAAAATGCCTTTAGAAATTAAGCGGACAGCAGCGTTAAAGTTAATAAGTTTAGAATTACCAACAACAATTTTTAATATATCATCAAATTTAGGTTCGAATAATTTTAAAATAAGTAAATATCCAGATGGCTATGACCCATTAGTAATACAAATACCAAGTGGCCAATATAATAAAGAAACATTAATTGAAGCTATACAAAAAGATTTATCAGATAATAGTACTAATATTAATATAGAATTAATACCAAATACAAATCAAGTAAGATTTTATGATGCTTCAGGAGAGAATTTTAATTTAGAATTTGGGTTTAATAGAGAAATAGTTAATGAAAATTATTGTAGTAATATTATTAATGAAATACCGAATTATGTATATCCACTTCAATTAACTTTAGGGTGGATATTGGGATTTAGGCAAGAATTATATGTAGAAAATGAATTAAAAGAAGGTATTTCAAAAATAGAATATATTAGTGAAGCTAGTTGTAGTATAGATAATGAACAATATTATTTTTTAGGAATAAAAGATTTTTTGAGTAATAATAATCAAATAATGTATTCAACATTTTTAGAAAATACAAATATAGCAGGAGATATAATAGCGAAGGTTATTTACAAGTATGATGGAACAATAAATAATATAATTACAGAACCAAGAGAATATTTTGGTCCAGTAAGAATACAAAATTTACAAATAGTTTTATATGATATGTTTGGAAGAATTTTAGACTTAAATAATTCAGATTTCTCTTTATCACTCTTATTAACAAATCTTTATAATTTATAGATATTACATAATTATTTTACTAATAAAATAAAAATAGGTAAAATTAACTATTAAAATATAATTTAATAAATTTAGGATAAAAAAAAATTTATTAAATAGGAATTATAATTAATAATATTATGAATTATAAAAAATATAATACATTTATAGATTATCAAACAGAAAAATTAAAAAGTTGTATAAAAGAATGTCCACCTGGACCACGTGGTCCGCAAGGTAAAAGAGGTGAACAAGGTCCACGTGGTTTTATAGGTGATATTGGTCCAACTGGTCCCAGTGGTGATCCTGGGGAACCAGGTCCATTAGTAACAGCAACTTATTATCCTTACAATAATACAACACTATCTATAATTGATGAAGTATTAAATATTGGAGAGCAAAAAACAATAGAAATAAAATCAAAGAATCTTTATTTATTTGACGAAGGAGCATACATTTTTATAAGTAATTCAAAAGATGAAAATTTAAGTGGTTCAGGATATGCTAAAATTATAGAATATGATAAATTAAATATTAATACCAAAGGTTCAATACCAACTGCTGAAATGAAAATACAAGCATTAAATAATTTAGATATACGTCATAATGCTCAGATATCACTTGTTGGTCCAATTGGTTTATCTGGTAATGTCGGTTCAGTTGGTCCAACTGGTCCTGTAGGTGCTCCTGGACCTTTGGTAACAGCAACAACAGAAACTATTATAGATATTTCTTATGGGAATACAGGTAATATAGATTTATCTTCTAATAATTTAGATAGTTTTGGAGAAAATGCATATATTTATTTAAATACAACAGGTAATTTTAGTGGATATGGTAGAATTATAGATATAAATAATTCTATTGTAACTATTGAAGCATTCAATGATTTAAAATTATTTGATACTACTAATGTTTCGTTAGTTGGTGTTAGAGGTCTACAAGGTGAAAGAGGTCCAGTTGGACCATTAGCTACAGCTATTATTCCATCTGTTCAAACTCCTACTGAAATGCAAATTGGAGATACGAATACTTTTGTTATTGAAACAAATTATCCTGAATATTTTGGAGTAAATTTATTTATTTATTTGAATACAAACAATATTCATTCTGGTTATGCTAAAATAATAGATGTAACTAGTAATGCTAATACTCCAACAATAGAAATTGAAGCATATGATTATTTATACATAACTGATAATACTAAAATAATACTAGTTGGACAGTCTGGTGGTATTATTAATACCGGAGGTGGAAGTGGAAATGGTGGATTTAGTCAGATACTAATACCAACAGAGTCCGGAGAAGTCCAAACAATAACTATTGATGAACAAGAAAAACTAGAATTTATTAGAGGTAATAATATAACTTTCTCTCTTAGAAATGATACAAATAATATTGAAGGTATAGAATTTAATGCAATTCCAGAAATTTATGTTGATAAAAATAATAATAATATTTCTATTGAAGAAAATTATGATTTAATACCACAAACAGATAATTTACAAAATTTAGGTAATAATACTAATCGATGGAGAGAATTATTTATTGGTAATGTTATTAATATTAATAATAATACAATTAGTTTGGAAAATGATAACATAATAATAAATGGTAAAAATATTTTTGAAACAGATTTTTTCTTAGATCAGAGAACAATAATTAAATATTTATTTAAAAATACTAATGATTTATGTGGTAATAATATTTTAATAAATAGTTATGCTCAACAAGATATTGATACATATAATTTATCTATAACTCCAATAGAATCATCTAATAATATAGAAATAATATTTAGAATTAATTACAGATGCTCTCTACATCATGACACAAAAATAAATTTACAAATATTTAAAGAATATGATGGAAATAGTGAAATAATATGTAATACTATATTAGGAAGTATTCTTTTTAGTGAAATTAATGATGTTTTTGTTTTTAATTATATTGATACAGCAAATACAAGTAGTGAAATAAATTATAAGTTGAAAGCAAATATTGTAAATAGTGATCCAGATTTAGAATTATCAAGTATTGAGGATGCGTTACTCCCCGCTATCATGAAATATAAAGGAAATAGTATTATATTGAAAGAATTAAATTCTCAAATTTAAATTATTTATTTAAGTAAAATTATATTATTTAAATAATTATATATGACACAAACGGCTACTTTAGAGCTCTTAACCAATGAATATTTTTGGAATATTGGTAGTAGTAAAACTTTAAAAACTATGGTTGCGTTAGATACTGTTACTATTGGTAACACTTCCAATGAAGAACCTTATACTAATATAACAACTTCAAATGTTACATCAAATTTTTTTATAGGTAATTTAGATGGACAAGTAGGCTCTTTATCTGTTACTGGTAATATGAGTGGTAGTGTATTAATTCAAGGCGAAGGAACAACTGCGAATACTATGAATTTAGAAATAGAATTAGATGATGTAAATAGTGCTACTCCTGGTCCATTTGGTAGTCAAACACAAATACCAACATTCAAGGTTGATAAATACGGTCGCGTTTCTCAAGTAGCAAATGTTACTATTAGCACAACATTAAATTTATTAGACACTACTGGTGATACAGGAGCCGTTGATTTATTAAATGGTGATTTGAAAATAGATGGAACAAATAATCAAATTGTTTCGCAAGTAAGTGGAAATACCTTTACTTTATCATTAGACAGTGATATGAATATGGAAAATCTTTCATTATCCGGTAATTTAGATGTAACAAAAGCAACAAGTTTAAATAGCACATTAGCTGTTGGTGGAGCTGCGACATTAGAAGAATCATTAGATGTAGTAAAAGCTTCGTCGTTACATAGCACTTTAGCTGTTGGTGGAGCTGCGACATTAGAAGAATCATTAGATGTTGTCAAAGCTTCATCGTTACATAGCACATTAGCTGTTGGCGGTGCTGCTACATTAGAAGAATCTTTAGATGTTGTTAAAGCATCATCATTACATAGCACATTAGCTGTTGGCGGTGCTGCTACATTAGAAGAATCATTAGATGTTGTTAAAGCGTCATCATTACATAGCACATTAGCTGTTGGTGGAGCTGCGACATTAGAAGAATCCTTAGATGTTGTTAAAGCATCATCATTACATAGCACATTAGCTGTTGGTGGTGCTGCTACATTAGAAGAATCTTTAGATGTTGTTAAAGCATCATCATTACATAGCACATTAGCTGTTGGTGGTGCTTCTACATTAGAAGATTCATTAGATGTTATTAAAGCTTCATCATTACACAGCACCTTAGCTGTTGGTGGCGCTGCTACATTAGAATCAACATTAGATGTTGTCAAAGCGTCATCATTACACAGCACCTTAGCTGTTGGTGGT
>MDSX01084460.1_pt1 | contig 18444 bp, 15 predicted proteins | sample 811141 | NCBI WGS metagenome assembly MDSX01 (sample SAMN05326642, study PRJNA326480) | marine metagenome | isolation source: seawater | place: Atlantic Ocean: South East | collected 2010 | reverse complement strand
TTTTTGGCCTGAATCTTCTGACGTAAATATTGAAAAAGTTATTTTAATATTAATACCTTTTATGTTTTGGGCTCTACGCTTAACAGCTAATTGGATGAGAGACTGGGTTGGTCTGGAACATGAAGATTTTAGGTATATAAATTTAAAGAAGAAACCTTTTGCATTTCTGATTGATTTATTTGGTATTCATATATATCCCACTTTACAAGTTAATCTGTCTTTATTTCCAATTTATTTTGCTCTTTCAGTTTCAACCAATGAAGCCAATATCCTTTTATATCTAGCTAGTCTATTTACCATTCTAGCTGTAGGTCTAGAACTGTTAGCAGATGAGCAAATGCGAAAATTTAGAAGAAATGTAGCAAATAAAAACAAAACAATGAAACAGGGTCTTTGGGCGTATTCTAGACATCCTAATTACTTAGGCGAAATCTTATTCTGGTGGGGCTTATATTTCATGACTATCTCAATTGATATGAGTTATTGGTATTTATTTATCTGTCCTTTAGTAATGAACCTAATGTTCTCTCTAATTACTTGTCAAATGATGGATAATAGAAGTTTAGAAAGAAGGCCGGATTATTCAGAATATATGAATTCAACGAGACAGCTTATTATTTGGAAAACTAAGTAGATGGGAATGCTTATGGCTAATAAAAATTTTTATGAAAGCAGTTTCCTATTCTGAAGGTAAAGTCTTTACTTCCAATCTAGATTATCCATCTGGAGAAGGAGTTTTAGTAAATATAGAATCTGCAGGAATATGTGGTAGCGATCTTCACCTCTTAAATTCAGGCGCCCATTCTCCACATGTAGCTGGACACGAGATTGCTGGAATAACTTCAAATGGGACTCATGTCGCTATAGAACCAATTATTTCTTGTCAAAAATGTTCGTCTTGTATTGCTGGAGACTATCATCTTTGTAAAATTGATTTTAAAGGTATGGGTATGAGCATTAATGGAGGTATGGCTGAACAAATAATAGTACCTGAAAATTGTCTAGTAAAACTTAATAAGAAAGTACCAATAAAAGATGCATGCCTAGTTGAACCCTTGGCTGTAGCATTACATGGTTTCATAAGAACAAATACAAATTCAAGTCATAAGATTGCCGTTATAGGAGGAGGTACCATAGGAATGTGTGCAATTGCAGCAGCTAATTATTTAGGATGTGAAGTTGATTTGTATGCAAAATATGATCATCAGAAGGAAGCAGGAACTAAACTAGGAGCTGGAATAGTTGATGGTCTTTATGACAGAGTTGTTGATTGTGTTGGGTCGAATGACTCCTTAGATTTAAGCTCAAAGTCAGCTAAACCTGGCTCCTGGATTATTATCTTAGGCATTCCTTTATCTGGAATTAACTTACCAGGATTAAGGGTAATCATGAATGAAATTAAAATCTTTCCATCCATTATGTATGGCTCTACCGCTGGCCAGAAAGATTTTGAGATTGCAGCAAAACTAATTTCCACTATTCCAAAGCTAGGAGATACCATTATTACTCATAGATTTAGTTTAGATGATGCGGAAGAGGCTTTCAGTGTTGCTCAAGATAAAACATCTAATTGCATTAAAGTAGTTTTTGATCCTAAATCATAAATAACAATATGTACGCAGCAATTATAGACAATTATGGTGATGAATCTTCTTTAAGAATTAATGAATCTATGCCTGTTCCAAATATAAATTCAAATCAGGTCTTGATAAAGGTTAAAGCTAGCTCAATAAATCCTATCGATTTAATGAAAAGACAGGGCTACGGCAATGCGATATTTGAAAAGCAAAGAAAATTAAAATTTCCCTGGGTGCTGGGTTCAGATTTTTCAGGCCATGTTGCTGCTATAGGAAGCAAAGTAACCAGATTTCAAGAAGGAGATGAGGTGTGGGGCTGTTCTTCTAATGCTAACTGCGGAACTTATGCTGAGTTCGTAGCAATTGATCAAGAGGAAGTTAACAACAAACCTAAAAATCTACAATTTGAAGAAGCCGCTTCTTTACCTTATGCCTTTTTAACAACTTGGTCTGCTATTGTTAGATGGGCAGGCCTTAGGCCCAAAGATCTTTTGAATAAAAATGTCTTTGTACAAGGAGGTGCTGGGGGAGTAGGGACCATAGCTATACAGCTCTTTAATCACTGGGGGTGCAATGTCTCCACAACTTGCAGTAGCAAGAATATTAAATTACTTAAACGACTTGGCGCTAATGAAGTAATTGATTATCAAAAAGATAAATTTTATGAGAATTTAGAAGACCAAGATTTAGTATATGATCTATTAGGAGATTCTGTTCTTGAAAACTCAATAGAAAAATGTACTAAGATTTTAAAAAACCAATCTTCGTCACATTATATTTCCCTTACTCATCCTTTTATTAATACCATTGATAATAAAGGTTTATTGCTTGGTGTCCCGCACGCAATATTAATTAGACAAAAATTAAAGGCCATCTATAGGCCGATCAATGTTCATTGGTCAATTTATAGACCTAGTCTTTCAGGTCTACAGGAATTAACTTACTTGTCTGAAGAAGAAATCATTAAACCAACTATTGATTCAATTTATACACTTTCTGATATTTCAATGGCACATAAAAAAGTAGCAACTGGACATGGTAGTGGTAAGGTCGTTATTAGGCATGATTTATAATGACTAATTTGAGTGTTAACGTTAATAAGATTGCTTGGCTAAGGAATGCTAGGGGCGGTAAAACTCCTGATATAGTTGAATTATCAAAAATAATTATCGATTGTGGAGCTGCTGGAATCACCGTTCACCCAAGACCTGATTTACGTCATATAACTCCAGATGATGTTTATCAACTTAGAGAATTAACTTTAAACGAAAATATAGAATTTAATATAGAAGGTAATCCTTATTCTGAAGCCAATAGTAAATACCCTGGTTTTAAAGAAATTATCAAAATAGCAAAACCGGATCAATGTACTCTTGTGCCAGATTCCTTAGAGCAAATTACCTCTGATCACGGATGGGATTTTATTAAAAAAGATTTAGACAGAGACATTGAACTAGTAGAGTTACTTAAAGAGCATACAAACAGGGTTAGTTTCTTTTTAGACCCTGTAGAGGATCAATTGATTGGCGCAAAGAAAGTTGGTGCTGATAGGATTGAATTCTACACGGGTCCATATGCAGAAAATCCAGGACCAAGCACAATAGAACCATTTGTAAGATGTTACGACATAGCCCGTAAACTAGGTTTAGGTATCAATGCCGGTCACGATCTTGATCTATTGAATCTACAGTTTTTCTTAAAAAATGTGCCAGCAGATGAGGTTTCTATAGGGCATGCTCTTATTTCAGATTCATTGTTAATAGGATTGGAAAATACCGTAAAACAATATCTTGCTTTATGTAAATGATATAAAATAATTTTATGACGACAATTATTGAAGAACTCGAACAACAGGTTAAGGATAACCCAGTACTTTTATACATGAAGGGTTCTCCAGATTCTCCTCAATGTGGATTTTCATCCAAAGCTTCTCAAATTCTTATAGCTTGTGGGAAACCATTTTCTTTTGTAGACATTCTTACCAATCCTGAAATTAGAGCTAATTTACCCCAATTTTCAAATTGGCCAACATTCCCTCAACTTTTTGTTAATGGAGAGTTAATTGGTGGATCTGATATCATTACTGAATTACACGAAGCAGGAGAGCTCCAGTCAATCATTGATTCTGCTGATACAGAGTAAACTCTCGATTTTAAGGCTGCATTTATCAATTTAATATGTTAAAAATAGCATAATTGTTTCAATCTATAGGGGAGATTTATGTATAAGTTTGTGCCGCCTTTCGAATTAAAAGATTCAGTATTGAAGAAAACACTAGCTTTTGGAGGCATTGCTGCTATTTCATCCTTTGAAACTAATGAAATATTTGCAGAAGAAGAGTCAGGCAATATAGAAGAAGTGATTGTTACTGCTTCTAAGCGTGAATCAAGGATAGAAGATTTACCTATGAGCGTGCAGGCGATAACAGGCAGTAGGCTTGAAAGTGCAAACGTAAATGACTTCATGGATTATGCCGAATTAATCCCATCTTTATCCTATATTCAGTACGGCCCTGGCAGATCTGCATTCTATATACGTGGAACTTCTGATGGTAATTTTGGTAACTTGGCAGGACCAAATACAACTGTCGCTATGTACATTGATGAATCTCCTATCAATACAGTAGGATTGAATCCAGATTTACATATTTATGATATGGAAAGAATTGAAGTTCTTAATGGGCCTCAAGGAACTTTATATGGTTCTAGTGCACAAGGGGGAACTGTAAAGTTAATAACAAATAAACCTCAAAGAGAAGAGTTTGAAGCTGGAGCGGAACTTGATTTTTCACAAGGACAAGATGCGGATACTTCAGAGAGCTTAGAAGCTTTTATAAATATTCCCATAAGCGAAAATTTAGCAGCTCGTGTATCTGGATATAATGTTACAGAAGGTGGTTTTATAGATTTAGTCGGCGGTTCTAGAACTTTTTCTGGAAGCGGATATACAGTCCCTTTAATATCTGAAGATGATCATAATGAGAGTGAGGTTAAGGGCTTTAGAGCTGCAGTTAGAGCTTGGATAAATGATAACCTTACTGCAACTCTGACACATATAAATCAAGAAACATATACAACTGGTAGTTGGGATCACCAACCAAGCACTTTGGGTGATTTAAAAAGCAGTAAAGTCATAGGAGAATTTACTGATGATAAATGGGATCAGACAAGTCTGACTCTAGAAGGAAGTTTCAATGATACTAACTTTACTTATGCTGGAACCTTTTTTGATAGAGATGTTAGATATTTATGGGATTATAACGATTATGTCGAATACTATAACTTAGACAGCACTTCAACTAATGGGTTTGGTTACAACAGTTACTATACTTGTGACTATTATTCTTATTATTATTACGGAACTTTTGAAGGTGCATGTAATGACCCAACAATGTGGGCTGATTACTCTCTTAACATGGAGAGACAAACGCATGAGTTTAGAATGTCGGGCGGTGAGGAAGGCGATAAGCTTCAATGGCTCATTGGGGTATTTTATGACAAATTAGAAAATCCTTATAAATACACTTATAAATGGCCTGGTATGCAAAGTTATTACTCTGATGGTACTTGGGGAGGAACAGGAATTGCTGGTAGAGAAGGAATATGGTGGGAAGCTGATAATTTAAGAGAAGATGAGACTAAAGCAATATACGGAGAGGCCATAATCTCGTTAAATGAAACAACCTCTTTAACATTAGGTTTAAGGGCTTTTGATTCTGAATTACTTTTTAATGCCAAAGATGGTTATTTTGGTGGTTTTGGTACCGCATATTATGGTCATGATGCCAATAGAACAGAAGAAGATTCTGGAGTCTCTCCGAAAATTGCAATAGCAAAAACTCTAGAGAACGATGCTTTACTTTATCTTAATTTCTCTCAGGGCTATAGACCTGCAGGTACTAATCGTACAAATAAAAATAGTGATGCTGCACCTATGTATTATGACGCAGATCAACTAATGAATTACGAAGTAGGTTATAAGTATTCTAATCCACAAAATACACGTAAATTCAATGCTGCTTATTACTTAATGGATTGGCAGGATATGCAAACTGCAGTTTATGATAGATCTTTAGCAACCATACAATTCAATACGAATATAGGAGATGCAAAGATTACAGGATTTGAAGTTGATTGGACTATTTTTACGGAAAATGGTTACACAATAATTTTAGCAGGCTCTCTTACTGACCCTAAATTAAATGAAAATTTCTTGTTAAATGGAAATCTTTTAGCTAATTCTGGAACCCAATTGGCAAATGTTGCTAAAAGAAAAGCATCAATTTCTATAAGCAAAGCTTTTACTATCCTTAATGGCAGGGATGGCTCTTGGGATTTGAATATATCCAGAACAGGGAAAAGAAAATCATCTATTACTAATCCAGTTAATCAAGGTGCTTATACAATAGCTGGATTTTCTAGCACACTACAAGGAGAAACATGGGATGCAGTTTTCTATGTAGATAATTTGTTAGATGAAAGAGCAGTAATCTGGGAATATCAGGGTTATCGACCTGAAACTAAATTTACTAATAGACCGAGAGAAATTGGTCTAAGATTGAAATATAAATTTTAGGACTTAGATAAGTTCTTTTATTTTCTTAATGAAAGATGGCTTTGTTCTGCAGCAGCCAGCTATTATTGATGCCCCATTTTCAATCCATTTAAGCGTTTCCTTTGCATATCTATCTTCATCTATCTCTGTAGCAGTGGATCTATGATCTAATTCTGGTTGTTTACTTAAACCTGAATTTTTATTATCTGTGCATACTAATTCAGGATTTGCATATCCACCAATAGGTTTAGAGGTTATTTGATTGATAGAGGCCAAGGCTTCAGTAATCATATTTGCTCCACAACAATTTATTAGATAAGCATCAGCTCGTAGATCTTTTATCTCATTACATGCATCTACTATATTTTCTCCACTTGGCAATAGGTTCATTCTATTTCCCATTAAAGTCCAGCTTAGCCACACCTCTGCGCTAGATTTTTCTAAACTAGAAAGAGCACTCCTGGCTTCTACAACACTAGACATAGTTTCGCAAATAATAATATCTACTTCGCCTTCTAGTAGAGATGCAATTTCTGCATACTGTTCAGCCATTGTATCTGGATCTTGAACTAAATCAGCTCGATAACTTGTTTCTAATGGCGGCAATGATCCGGCAAGTTTTACATTTCTGCCAGATTTTTTAATGGCTTCTCTTCCAAGTTCTATAGATTTTAAAGTTAAATCTTTCAATTCATCTGCTCTATTAACCCTATTTAACAATGGTTGAGTAACTGCATAATTATTTATAGTAATGAAGTCACTACCTGCTTCAATATAATCTAGATGTATCTCTTTTATCATTTCTGGATGTTCTGTTAATGCAAGAGCTGACCATATAGATTCAGTATGTGAGGGCACTTCAACTCCTCTATCTCTTAGTTCTGTTCCTAATGCTCCATCACCAATAATAATATTATTCATAGTACCTCGATTAAATAATCTAAAACTTTATTAGGATCTTCCATCATTAAAGTATGTCCAGAATCTTTTATTTCTTTAACATCAGGATCTTTAAAGCTATTTACTAGATCACTGGCCTTCCTTCTTGGTGTAAGGAAATCATTTACACCTAGAATTAATTGTACTTTAGCAGAGATTTTTTTTGCCTTTTCTAGACCTCCATCAAAATTGCTACATGCTAATAGATCTTGGTAAATTACGTTCTTTCCTGAATTTTGCATCAGTCTCCGTGTAGACTCTGTCATCCACATACCTGGATTCTTATTTCTACCAATACGTGCTTGATGGCTATAACCCATAAAAGTTAGTATATCTATAGCTTTATCAACATCAGTTTTAGCAAATTCTAGTAATTGTTCGTTAACTTGCATAGGAAATGCTGTTCCTATTAAAGAAATAGCATTAACTCTCGAAGGTTGTGAAGAAGCCATCTCTAACGCAATTAAGGATCCCATACTATGTCCTACTAGAGAAAATTTGCTTATTGATTCTTCATCCAATAGTTTAAAAATTTTAGTAGCATAAGCAGATATCGAAGATAAGGCTTTACCAGGACTATTACCATGTCCTGGTAAATCAAGTGCCATTACATCCTTTTTCTTTCTTAAAAAGTGTCTAACCGGTAATGTCCATACAGAATGATCCATACCCGTGCCGTGTATGAAGATAATAGGCTGAGAATTCTTCTTTAATTTATTAGTTGGAAAATAAAACATTACTTCCTTGTTGAATAAGTAAGTGCTTCATCCAAATCCTCAATTAGATCTTCGCTATCTTCTATCCCGATAGATAAACGTATCGTTGATTCTGACATACCACCTTTCTTTAAAGCCAGAGCATCCATCCTGTGATGCGTAGTACTAGCTGGGTGAATCACTAAAGACTTTGCATCACCAACATTTGCCAGATGTGAAAATATATTCAATTGTTCAATAAATTTCTTACCTGTCTCCACGTTACCTTCTAATTCAAAAGTAAATACTGCTCCACAACCATAAGGCAAGAGATCATTAGCTAGTTCGTGATCTGGATGATCTTCTAATTCAGGATAACATACGCTTTTAACTGATTTATGAGAATTCAAGAACTCTATAATACTTCTCGTATTTTGAATATGTTTTTCCATTCTAATATTTAGTGTCTCCATACCTTGTAAAACTAAAAAAGCAGTATGTGGACTCATGCAAGCTCCAAAATCTCTAGCACCTTCTTTTCTCGCTCTATTAATATAAGCGGCAGGTCCATATTCATCTACAAAATTCATATCATGGAAACCTTTATAAGGTTCTGTTAATGTTTTGAACTTCGAGGAGGAATTCCAAGCAAAATTTCCACTATCAACTAAAAGTCCTCCTATAACAACACCATGTCCAGAAAGGAATTTGGTTGCTGAATGAAAAATTAAGTCTGCACCTAATGAAAATGGTTTCATCAAGTAGGGTGTAGTGAATGTTGAGTCAACTAATAAAGGAATATTATTCTCATGTGCAATTTTCGAAATTTTAGGAATGTTCAGTACGTCAAGGCCAGGATTGGCTAGAGTTTCACCAAATATTAACTTAGTATTTTTTTTGATACTCTTTTTAACTTCATTAGCTTTTCTTAAATCAACAAAAGTAGTTTCAATGCCAAATCTAGGAAGTGTATATTCTAAAAGGTTATGACTGCCACCATATAAACTTTTTGAAGCAATCAAATGAGATCCCTTTTCAAGAATTGTTGTAATTGCTAATACTAGTGCAGCTTGTCCGCTTGAAGTTGCGATAGCCCCAACACCACCCTCTAAAGCGCTTATTCGCTCTTCAAGCACTGCATTTGTTGGATTAGTAATTCTTGAATAAACATGTCCTGCACGTTCAGCATTAAAAACTCCTGCAGCAGTTTCTGTATCAGGAAAAACAAATGAAGAAGATTGATATATAGGAGTTGCTCTAGCACCAAAATCTGTATCTGGCCTCTGTCCAGCATGTAGTGAAAGGGTACTAGGTTTTAAATCTTTTGGCTTTTTCATACGCCTATTGTATTAATTCTCGATAAATAGATATAGCCATTAATGGATAAATTAACATTAAAGGAAGAGAGGTAATTAAAATTATATCTAAAGCGACACTATGATCAGAATATAAAACAAGTGCAGCAGGTAGAATTCCTAAAATAATTGCCCAAAATAATCTCAATTCTTTACCTGGCTCTTTGTTTTCATTGGAAGTTTTCATGACATGGTATGAAATTACATATGACATAGAATCATATGATGTTGTAACAAATATAATTGTGATTAAACAAAATATAAAAACCATGATAGTTTCAAGTGGTAAATTCTTAACTACAGCAATCGCTGTATTTGCATGTCCAGTAGTATTCATGCTCTGAACAACATTGAATTCTCCTGAAAGTTCAAGATTCATAGCAAAACCGCCTAAAATCATATAAAAAAGCCATGTTCCTAGAGTGCCAAAAAAAAGCATACCTAAAATAACCTGTCTTAAAGTCCTGCCCTTAGAGATCCTCGCTATAAATAATCCTACTAAAGGACCGAAAGCTACCCACCATGCCCAATAAAAAATAGTCCATTCTTTAGCAAATTCTGATTCCTCAGATATTCCAAGAGTACTCATATCCCAAAAATGTGTTATTGAATACAGGAGACCGGAACTAGAAGTATCCAACAAAAGCCTTTGATTCGAAGAAAAAACAATGATTATTAAAAAAAATAAGGCTAATAAAAGATTGAAATTACTTAAATTCTTGATACCTCTATCCAATCCTTTATAAACACTGTAACCAAATAATCCAACACACAAACAAATTACTAGAATATCTAAGTATAAGCCATTGTTTATATTGAATATATCAGTAAAACCTGAAGAAAGCATGGGAATATAAGATCCTATTGTTCCACCAGCTGCTCCAACAGTTGCTAAGATAAATATTAAATCTATGAATCTGCCAAAAAAAGTGCTTTCTATATCTTTAATCCCCAATCCGCTTAAGCTTGAACTTAGTCTAAGAGAATTAAGGTTATATTTGTAAAAAGCTATTGATAGAGCTATAGCCGGTATTCCATAGATAGACCATGCACTAATGCCCCAATGAAAAAGACCATAAGCTGTAGCAAGAGAATAGGCCTCTTCAGAATAAGCATTAATATCAAAAGGAGGGTTACCAACATAATAAGACCACTCTACGCCTGACCAGTAAATAATACCTCCACCTATTCCAGAGCAAAAAAGCATACCAATCCAGCTAAAGTAAGAAAATTCAGTTATGGCTTCATTTCCACCTAGTTTATAGTTTCCAAATTTAGTTATACTTAAGAATATCAAAAAGAAAAAACAAAATAGCGTAAGTATGAGATAAGTTGGACCAAAAACTCCAACAATTGACTGATAGGATAAATCAATTATTGTTTTTGCAAATTCTGCATCATATGTAATAAATGTAGCTATAAAGATTACAGAAAATAAACTGATAAATAGAGTAATTTTATCTACACCCAGTCTATGTAACTGATTATTTATAGCTTCCATAGATGAAGCATAACCTTGACTAAGCTAGAATGTAAACGTGAAAAAGTTACCAGATAATCAAGTTAGTATAGAAACTGCATATAACAATGCAGCGGATTTATTAAAAAAAGGTGAATTTAATCTTGCAGAACAACAACTCTTAGAAATACTGAAAAAATTTCCTGACGACCCTAATGCATTAAGGTTAAGTGGGGTCTCAAGTTTAGATCAAAAAAAACCTGAAATAGCTCTGATTCCTCTCCAGAAGGCAATTAAAATTGCTCCAGACTTTCTTCAAGCACATGAAAACTTAGCTGCTGCATGGACAGATCTTGGTGATTTAAAAAAAGCAGAAATTTGTCTAAAAAAATGTTTAGAAATTGATCCATCCAATTTTACTAATTGGAAATCTTTGGGTGATCTTCTTTCAGATCAAGGAAAGGAACAAGAAGCAGATAAAGCTTATAAAAATGCTATTTCAACAGATAATAAGTATCTCGAGCTTCAAAAGGCTATGAATCAAGTTCAGAAAGGTAATCTCGGAGAAGCTGAAAAGATTTATAGGAATATCTTGTCCGATGACCCTAGTAATGTAGATGCTTTGCGTTTGTTGGCTTTACTAGCTTCTAGAGCCGGTTCCATAGATCAAGCAATTAATATGTTAGAAAACTGTACAAAAATTGCTCCTGACTACGCTTTAGCATGGGAAAACTTAGCCAAAATGTACAGACAAAAGGATGATCCTGATAGTTTATTAAAAGCTTTATATTGCTTCGAGCAAGCAACTATTTTAAGACCAGATTGGGCTGAAGGATGGGCTGGTTTAGGGACAATGCAGACTAGAAGCTCTCAGCATCTAGAGGGAATTGAATCGTATAAAAAATCGATCAAACTGAAAGAAAACCAACCAAGAGTACATTTAAGTTTGGGTCACGTTTATAAAACTACTGGTGATCAAGAAGAATCTATAAGATCTTATAATGAAGCAATAAAATTTGATCAAAATTTCGGTGAGGCCTATTGGAGCCTTGCAAACTTAAAGACTTATAGATTTCAAAAAGAAGAAATTTCTAGTATGGAAAAAAGGATTGATTCACCAGAAGTTTCTGAAAGGGAAAAAGTACATTTTTTATTTTCTCTTGGTAAAGCTCTAGAAGATATGGGCAATTATGATAAATCATTTGAATATTACAAAAGAGGTAATGATCTAAATAGAGGCAGAACAACATATGATCCAAAGGCTATAGAGGCTTTGTCAGAAAGATTAAAATTATTTTTTACAAAAGATAGGTTAGATGGCTATAAAGATTCTGGTCACGGCTCTAATGCTCCTATTTTTGTAGTTGGGCTACCTAGATCAGGCTCTACTCTTATTGAACAAATTCTGGCATCTCATAGCAAGATAGAAGGTACTATGGAATTACCAAATATAATGAATATTGCTAGGAAATTAGGCAATAGTTCTAAAGACAGGACAGCCTATCCAGAAATAATAGATACTTTGAAAATATCTGACCTTAATGATTTGGGTCAATCTTTTATAAAAGATACTCAATTTCTACGAACAGGAAAATCTCACTTTATTGATAAGATGCCTAATAATTTTAGTCATATTGGTTTGATTAATTTAATACTTCCTAATGCAAAAATTATTGATGCTAGAAGAAACCCCATGGATACTTGTTTTAGTTGCTTTAAACAGCTCTTTGCAAGAGGGCAGGCGTTTACTTATGACCTTTCTGAAATCGCACGATACTACGTTAATTATGTAAAGTTAATGGACCACTGGGATAAAGTACTTCCAGGATATGTGCATAGAGTACAACATGAAGATCTTATAAATGATCAAGAAGGAATAACAAGAGATTTAATTGATTTTTGTGAATTAGACTTTGAAACTTCAACTTTAGAATTTTATAAAAATAAAAGAGCTGTTAAGACTGCTAGCTCAGAACAAGTAAGACAACCAATTAACAGCAAGGGCCTGAATCAATGGAAGAACTATGATATCCATTTAAATGATTTAAAGCTTCACTTAGAATCTAATTAGTGTTTTAACAAACTATGTATACAATACGCGCCTCTTATGAATGCAAAGAAAATTAATAAAATTATTTTAGCCTATTCAGGTGGTTTAGATACTACTGTAATTCTTCACTGGCTTAAGGAAACATATAACGCTGAAGTCATAACTTTCACTGCCGATATAGGTCAAGATCATGACTCTGAATTAGTTAAAGAGAGGGCTAATGCAATAGGAGCAAGTAAAGTAATTGTTGAAGATTTAAAAGAGGAATTTGTAAGTAATTATGTTTTTCCTATGTTTCGAGCAAATACTTTATATGAAGGAGAGTATTTATTAGGCACATCTATTGCCAGACCTTTAATAAGTAAAAGGATGATAGAGATTGCTGAAGAGGAAGGTGCTGATGCTATTTCCCATGGAGCAACGGGTAAAGGAAACGATCAAATTCGATTTGAGTTAGGTGCTTATGCCCTCAATCCTTCAATCAATGTAGTAGCGCCATGGAGAACTTGGAATTTTGTTTCTAGATCTGATCTAGTAAATTACTGTAAAAAGAATCAAATCAAAATTGATGCTAGTCCAGATGAACCCTTATATTCTACTGATGAAAATATATTGCATACTTCATACGAAGGTGAAATTTTAGAAGATCCGTCAAAGCCCGCCCCCGAATCCATTTGGAAAAGAACCACCGCTCTAAAAGATGCTCCTGATGAAGAAAAAGAAATTACTATTGATTTTAAGCAAGGAGATCCTATAAGTATTAATGGTAAAGATTTAAATGCTGCAGAAATTCTTAATACTCTCAATGATGTAGCAGGTAAAAATGGAATTGGAAGGTTAGATTTAGTAGAAAATAGATTTACTGGTATGAAATCAAGGGGTTGCTACGAAACTCCAGGTGGTACTATTTTATTAAAAGCTCATAGAGCCATAGAGTCTTTAACCTTAGATGCACAAATGAGTCATTTGAAAGATGAACTAATGCCTAAATATGCTCAACTTATTTATGATGGTTTCTGGTGGAGTCCTGAAAGAGAAGCGTTACAACAATTCATTAATAAAACTCAAGAATTTGTAAATGGATCAGTGAAACTAAGCTTATACAAAGGAAATATAACCATTAAAGAAAGATCCTCACCAAACAGTCTTTATGACTCAAAGATAGTTACCTTTGAAGATGATGACAATGCTTTCAATCAAGCTGATGCTTCAGGATTTATTAAAATTAATTCCTTAAGGTTAAAAGCAAATGCAAAAAGAAAAAAGTAACTTTATTCAGAAACCCCTAATTTTCTTTGTAATTTCGCATTAGAAGTTGTGTAAGCGAAAGGAACCTTTTCTCCAGGATTGCTTCTTCTAAATGCTTCTTGAACTGCTAATGTTGTCTCGTGAAAGCCACAAAGTATTAAGTCTAACTTTCCAGGATAATCATTTATATCACCTACAGCAAAAATTCCTTCAGTGCTGGTTTGAAACTTTTCAGTATCAACAGATATTTTCTTATCAGCTAGTTCCAGGTTCCAATCTACTATGGGACCAAGCTTTTTATTTAAACCAAATAGAAATAAGATTTCGTCACACTCAATTGTTTCTATCTCTTTAGTTTCAAAATTTTTAAGTGAAACACCTGTAATTTTTTTATCGTAAATCAATTCTTCGATAACAAAAGGTGTCTTAAGATCTACTTGTCCAGTTTCTACAAGCTCTCGCATTTGTGCTTCTGTGTTTGGAACTCCTCGGAAGGCTTCCCTTCGGTGTACTAATTTAAGTGATTTAGTAATGTCAGCAAGTTCTACAGTCCAATCTAACGCGCTATCTCCACCTCCAAATATCACCAAGTTTTTATCTTTATATAGATTTTTATCTCTTACAGCATATGAAATTCCTTTTTCTAAGAATCTATCAGGATCTTCTATATTGGGAGGTCTTCTAGGTTCAAAGGACCCAGCACCAGCAGCAATAAATAAACTTTTTGCAATAAAAGAATTATTTTCAGAAGTGGTTACTCTCCAAGATGAAATATCACCATCTTTAATAGGCTCTATAGAATTAACTCTTTGATTTAAATGAACTTTATAGTTAAAAGGCTTAATTTGTTCTAATAGCGCATCTACGTGTTCTTGTGCTGTTTGGAAGGGGACGCCGGGAATATCATAAATCGGTTTTCCTGGATAAAGTTCCGAGCATTGACCACCAACTTTGTCTAAATTATCTATTAATACGCATTCTAATCCTAGCAGACCTGCTTCAAATACTGTAAACAAAGCAACCGGCCCGGCACCAACTATTACTATATCTGTTTTAGTCTCCATTCTACCTTACTTGCATTCCTGGTTTAGCACCTTCATCCGGAGAAATTATAAAAATACCCAATTCATCATCTCCTGCTGCCAATATCATACCCTCAGACGTACCAAATCGCATTTTTCTATGCTTAAGATTATTTACACATACCACTAACTTATTAACTAAATTGTCCGGGTCATAAGCTTGCTTCATACCTGCAAAAACAGTTTTACTGCCCAGAGCTCCCAAATCTAACTCTAATTTAAGCAATTTATCAGCACCTTCTACAGACTCTGCTTTTTTAATTCTTGCTATTCTTAAATCTAACTTTATAAAATCTTCTATTGTTATCTCAGACATTTTTTAATTCCATTAATTGATTTATTTGATTATCTTCGATTCTAATTAGTAAAGTTTCAAAAGAGTTTATTTTATGATTTAACAGGGGACTTTTAATGGAATCCCAAGATAGCTCTTCATTTAAAAAATTAAGAGATTTTTTTGATAGATTAGGAGTCACCGGTTCAATCATAATTATTAAAATTCTAAATAGATTTAATGCTGTACTACATATCCTATGAACCAATTCTAAATTTTTTTCATCCTTGATAAGAACCCAAGGTTCCATTTTATCAACATATTGATTAGCTTTGTCTGCAAGAGCCATAATTTCTTTCATAGCCTTATTGAGTTCTAAGTTTTCATAATGTTTAGATATTTCTTCTGATGACTTAATAAAATGTTCTACAAGTTCAACATTATCAATTTCTTTAGATAGTTCATTATTAAAATATTTATTTAAGAAATTAGCAGATCTACTGGCTATATTTACTAATTTATTCACCAAGTCAGCGTTTACCTTTTGTTTGAGATCTTCTAAGTTTAAATCTATATCGTCAACTCCCGTACTTAATTTAGAAGCAAAGTAATATCTCAAATATTCTGGATCTAATACACTTACAAAATCATCAGCTGATATAAAGTTACCTCTAGATTTAGACATTTTTTCTCCATCAAGAGTTAGAAAGCCATGTACAAAAACTCCAGAAGGCTTCTTAAAATTAGCGTTTGATAACATAACCGGGAAGAAGAGTGTGTGGAAGTACATTATATCTTTACCAATAAAATGATAAATTTCAGAATTAGACTCAGGATCCCAGAACTTTTCGAATTCATTAGAATTTTGCTTGTTTAAATAATTAATATGACTTGCCAAGTAACCTATAGGAGCATCAAGCCAAACATAAAAGAATTTATCCTTGTGACCAGGTATTTCAAAACCGAAGTAGGGTGAGTCTCTGCTTATATCCCAATCTTTTAAATCTTCATCAAGCCATTCTGAAAGTTTGTTTTGTACAGGGTTTTGAATTTTAGAGTTTTTTAACCATTTAATTATTTCCTGTTTTAGTTCACTTAATTTAAAAAATAAGTGCTCAGATTCTTTTATAATTGGCGAGGTATTGCTAAGGACGGAAAAAGGGTCAATTAATTCTATTGCGTCATAGGTAGCACTGCAGACTTCGCAATTATCACCATATTGATCTTCTGCATAACATTTAGGGCAAGATCCTTTAACATATCGATCAGAAAGAAACATATTTCTTGAAGTGTCGTATAACTGTTCAATCGTCCTAATTTCAATTAAACCCTTTTCATTTAGTGCATTAAAGATTCTCTCAGAGAGAGTTCTGTTTTCTTCACTATGCGTTGTATGAAAATTATCATGATTAATGTTGTATAAATTGAAAGTATTTACATGATTTACATAGATTTCTTCTATTAGGTCTTCAGGTTCTTTATTTAATTCTTCGGCTTTTAACATAATAGGCGTACCGTGTGCATCATCAGCACATACATAAGTGCAGTTATTGCCTATCAATTTTTGATACCTAACCCAAATATCAGTTTGCGTATGCTCTAAAATATGCCCAAGATGTAGGGGTGCATTTGCATAGGGCAGAGCACTGGTAACTAAAATATTTCTTTTTTCAGTAATATTCGACATCTTGGAGTTAAAATATTAGACCTAAAATTATAAAGTAATTATAACTTAGTTAATTTAGATTTCTTTTTATAAATGAATCAACCAATAAATAGTAAATTAAGAATTCCTGAAACCCTCAGGAAAGTTAAGAATATAGTTGGAGTCTTTTCAGCAAAAGGAGGTGTCGGTAAGTCAGCTGCGGCTTTGCAATTTGCAATCTCTCTTAAGCAGAAAGGTTATAAGGTTGGTTTAGTTGATGCAGATATTTATGGACCTAGTCAGGCAATAATGTTGGATTCTGAACCAGGAGAGTTAAAGGTAACTGACAATAAGATCATTGAACCCCTAATCAAAGAAGGAATTTTATTTATGTCGATGGGATTAATATCTAATGAAAAGATGCCAGTTATTTGGAGAGGACCAATGGTAAGCGGGGCGGTTATGCAGCTCTTATCACAAACTAATTGGGGTGAATTAGATTATTTAATAGTAGATACGCCTCCAGGAACAGGGGATGTCCAATTAACTTTATTACAAAAAATTCCACTAACTGGAACTATTATTATTACAACGCCTCAAAATGTTTCTATTTCCGATTGCAGAAAGGGCATAGAAATGATTAAGAGGCTTTCAATACCTATTCTAGGATTAATAGAAAATATGAGCTGGTTTCAACCAGACGACTCATCTAAAAAATATTTTCTATTTGGTAAAGACGGAGGAAGAGCATTAGCTGAAGAATATAAAATAGAATTACTCGCACAAATACCATTGATAGAAAAAAGTGCCGATCAAGAATTGCATACTTCCACACTAATAAATGCTTCCTTTAGTGATCTGGCTGATAAAATAATTAAATTATTAAAAGAACTCAAATCCAAAAAAGTTGATTCTATACCGCAAACTAATGTTACTAAATAATGAATAAAATCCTTATAGCGTTCTTTTCTTTGCTTTATTTACCTTTTAGTTTTTCTGAAGTAGATCCATTCCAGGATTTAAATGAAAAAACACACAACCTTAATCGTAGTCTCGATGATTCTTTTGCAACTCCCATCGCTAAATTCTATAGGAAAGTAACTCCAGACTTTATTGAATCAAGCGTTACAAATTTCACTGACAATATAGAGGATGTAAATATTGCCCTAAACAATTTATTACAAGGCAAAATAAAAGAGGGGTTTTCAGATATATGTAGATTTACCTTAAATTCTACAATAGGGATCTTTGGTTTTATTGATGTAGCTTCAACAATAGGACTAGAAAAACATTCAGAAGATTTTGGACAAACTTTAGCTGTTTGGGGTATCGGTGCAGGTCCATACATAGTATTACCGGTTCTAGGTCCTAGCACCTTAAGAGATGCTATTGCTAGAATTCCTGAAGCATTTATGACCCCTCTGCTGCTTATTGATCATGAAAGAACAAGTTATGAATTGACTGCCATTGATTTACTAGAAAAAAGGGCAAGATATCTTGGTCTAGAAACAATCGTAATAGGTGATGATTATTTATTCTATAGAGATGCTTATTTTCAGACGAGAG